>JACCDZ011127550.1_pt1 | contig 23245 bp, 23 predicted proteins | sample 7449551 | NCBI WGS metagenome assembly JACCDZ01 (sample SAMN15323452, study PRJNA562643) | freshwater metagenome | isolation source: river surface water | place: USA:Blue River Watershed | collected 2017-08-18 | reverse complement strand
GTATTCAAAGCCGACGACAAGATGGACCAAGTCATCTTGGACAAAAAAGAGTGCACCTACTCTTACTTCGCTGACCCCATGTACGTTTGCATGGACGCCGACTTCAACCAATACGAAGTCGAAGCCAGCAACATGGGCGACGCCCTGAACTACCTCGAAGACGGCATGGAACTCGAAGTGGTGTTCTACGACGAGAAAGCTATTTCTGTCGAATTGCCCACCAACGTCGTGCGCGAAATCACTTGGACTGAGCCCGCTGTCAAAGGCGATACCTCAGGCAAAGTGTTGAAGCCCGCCAAAATCGCCACTGGCTTCGAAGTGGCTGTGCCATTGTTCGTGGCGCAAGGCGACAAAGTCGAAATCGACACACGCACGGGCGAATACCGCAAGCGCGTCTAAGCCTTCACAGACTTAGCAATCAAGGCCTCTTCGGGGGCCTTTTTTATGGCCTGTGCACCAGGCATTTCTGCCATGTAACATCGCCGCATGGATGGAATGCTAGACCCTCACGACCGACGCCTTGCCGAAGCTTGGGAAACCCTCAAAGCGCATTACGACAACGGCGACTCAATCACCCCTGAATCAAACCGCTTGGCTTTTGCCGATCCCGAGTTCTTGCTGCGACGCGAGACACGCGGCCTGCGAATTCAGCTGGAAATGCTCAAACCCGATTTGGCACAAATCGAACGGGGCATTGAGCACACCGTGGTGATTTTTGGCAGCGCACGGTTTCGCAGCGAAGAGGAATCACACCGCGAACTCATTCGTGCCCGTGCAAGCGGTGATGAAAAACAAATTGCCAAAGCCGAAATTTTGGTGCGAAACGCCAAGTACTACGAACAGTCACGCGCACTCGCCCACACCATCACCAAGTTCAGCGCACTCCAAAACGCCGACCATAAGTTTTTCATTTGCACGGGCGGCGGCCCCGGCATCATGGAGGCAGCCAACCGTGGTGCACAAGAAGCTGGTGGCATCAGCGTGGGCCTGAACATCGCCCTGCCCCACGAGCAAACACCCAACCCCTACATCACGCCTGATCTGAGTTTCAAGTTCCACTACTTTGCGCTGCGCAAAATGCATTTCATGATGCGTGCCAAAGCCTTGGTGGCTTTTCCTGGCGGGTTTGGCACGCTGGATGAGTTGTTCGAGACCCTCACCTTGGTGCAATGCAAAAAAGCCAAGCCTGTGCCTATCGTGTTGTACGGCAGCGATTACTGGAAACGCTTGTTCAACCCACAGGTGTTGGTGGAAGAAGGTGTCATTTCTGAAGAAGACTTGGACTTGTTCAAATACGTCGACAGCGTGGACGACGCATGGAATTTCATCAGAGCTTTTTATGAACTCTGAGCTGGTACGCGCCACGTGACCCCAAGCCAACCACGGCTGACACACACCAAAACACCCCGCTGATGCCAATGACGGTGCCTGCTGCACCAAACACCATGGGCATCAGCACACTTGATGCGTTGATGCCCATCAAGCGCAAACCTAGCGCCTCACCATGCCGATGCTCGGGCGTGATTTGATGCAAGGTGCTCATGATCATGGGCTGAACACCACCGAGCGACAAGCCCACCAACACCGAACATGCGCCCATCAGCCATGCCGTTTCGGTGAACGGATACACCGCCAGCATGAACGAGGTAATCAGCATCGCGCCCGTCACCACTTGCCATTCATGCAGGCGCGCCGCAATGAACGGCATCATCATGCGAATGAAGGCCGCAGCCAACGCAAACACACCCAAAATTGAACCAATGGCCGAAGCACTCAAACCGCGCTCATGGCCCAAGATGGGCACGACAAAGGTGTGCACATCCCAACACGCTGACAAAAACCAATTGACCATCAGCAAGCGGCGAAACATAGGCTCATTGAGCAAATCCCACGCGCTGTTGTTTTCATGGCCCTCGGGCTGCTCGACTTTGGGCAGTTCATGCGCTTGACGAATCCATACCCAGGCAATCATGGGCAAAGCGGCCATGGCCGCAAACGCCCATTGAAAACCGGCATGGTCAATCAACAAGCCCGCCATGAACGGGCCAATGAAGTTTGAAAACGCAGGTGCAATCGACAACCAACTGAAGGCTTGCTTCATCTGTGTCAAACCTTGTGCTGCCCGACCTACATGACGCTGCAATGCGATGATGGCAATGCCTGTGGCGCCGCCCGTCATCAAGCCACTGAAACACAACACGGGGAATATCGGCCACAAAGCGGCAGCACCCGCACCACAAGCCCCCATGAGCACGCTGCACAGCACGGGGCGCTTTAAACCGTGCAAGTCAGCATAGCGGCCTGCGGGCAATGCGAGGAACACTTGGGTCAAAGCAAACATGGCCAACAAAAAACCCACAGCGGCTTCGCTTTGCCCGCTGCGCAAAGCCATCAACGGTGCGGCCATTCGCATGCCTGCCATGCAAGCATGTAGGCACACTTGGCCTGCAATCAGTTTGGCAAGTTCACGCTTCAAACTTTGGCGTCCGAGTCATCCAAGGCGTCGTCAAACTTAGGCAACAAGGCTTGGGCTTCGCCTTCTGGTAAGGCTTCAACGTTTTTCAAGGCGCGGCGCATTTGACGACTGCGCGTATCGGCACGATCCAAAGTATCTGCCGCTTTTTGCACTTGCTCGCGCACCTTCTCCACCCAATCGCCATAGCGCTCGAACTCGGTTTTAACCGCGCCCAACACCTTCCACACCTCAGAGGCTTGCTGCTCCAAGGCCAGCGTGCGAAAGCCCATGTGCAAACTGTTGAACATGGCCAGCAACGTGGTGGGGCCAGCCAGTGTGACGCGGTAATCGCGCTGCAAGCTGTCCATCAAACCAGGGCAGCGCAACACCTCGGCATACAAGCCTTCGGTGGGTAAAAACAAAATCGCAAAGTCAGTGGTGTGGGGTGGCGCCAGGTAGCTCTCGGCAATGCTCTTGGCTTCGGTGCGAATGCGCACCTCCAGTGCTTTGGCTGCTATTTCAGCCGCGACTGCATCGGCGCGCTCTTGCGCGTCCAACAAGCGCTCGTAGTCTTCGCGCGGAAACTTGGCGTCAATCGGCAACCACACGGGCTCGCCATCTGTACCACCTCGGCCAGGAAAGCGAATGGCAAAGTCCACGCGTTGGTTGCTGCGCGGCTTGGTTTCCACTTGCTTGGCGTATTGCTCAATCGTCAGCACTTGCTCAAGCAAGGCCTCTAACTGAACCTCACCAAACATGCCACGTGTTTTGACGTTGGTCAGCACGCGCTGCAAGCTACCCACACCGTCTGCCAGCTTTTGCATTTGGCCGAGACCGTTGTGCACTTGCTCTAAGCGTTCCGCCACTTGTTTGAAGCTTTCGGACAAACGCTTTTCCAACGTGGTTTGCAGTTTCTCGTCCACCGTGCGACGCATTTCGTCGAGCTTGTCAGCATTGCTTTTTTGCAGTTGCTGCAGCTGTTGGTTGAGTGTGTCGCCAATGCTTTTTTGCATGAGCGTGAGCTGCTGCACTTGGCTTTGCTGAAACACGGCCAAGTTTTGCGTCAGCTCTTGGCGGCCCCCGCGCGATGACTCGGTAATTTCGGTGCGCAGCTCGCGCTCAATGCGCTCCAGCTTTTCGTGCATGCTTTGCAGGCTCTGCTGCAAAGCAAGTGCTGCATCGTGATCGCCATTGGGGCGGCGCAACAGTAGCAGCAAAAGCAAGGCATTGAATGCCCCAACGCCAACCGCTATCCAAATTTCCATCATGCCGCGACCGTGTTCAGGGGTGTGACTGATTTGCCTTGGGTGAAGTAGCTGATCAGGTTATCAGCCGCCAAGTTGGCCATGGCCATGCGTGTAGGGATAGAGGCACTGGCAATGTGAGGCGTGAGCACCACGTTGGGCACAGTGAGCAAATCTGGGTGAACCTTGGGCTCACCTTCAAACACATCCAAGCCCGCTGCTGCAATTTGTTTGTTGCGCAAAGCGACGGCCAAAGCAGCGTCATCCACAATGCCGCCCCGTGCAATGTTGATCAGTGTGGCGGTGGGTTTCATCTGTGCCAATTCAGCCGCGCCAATGGTGTGGTGCGATGCGGCGCTGTAGGGCACAACCAGCATCACATGGTCTGCGGTTTTGAGCAGCTCTTCTTTGCTCACGTAGGTGGCTTTGCATTCGGCTTCAGACTCAGCACTCAGACGCGAACGGTTGTGATAAATCACCTTCATGCCAAAGCCGAGCGCCGCGCGACGGGCAATGCCTTGGCCAATGCGGCCCATGCCCATGATGCCAATGGTGCTGCCATGCACTTCAGCGCCAGCAAACATGTCGTAGCGCCACTGCGTCCACTCGCCACGGCGCAGATAGTGCTCGCTCTCGGCCATGCGGCGGGCGGTGGCCATCAGCAAAGCAAAGCCAAAGTCAGCGGTGGTTTCGGTCAACACATCAGGCGTGTTACTAGCTTGCACGCCTTGTGCGATCATGGCTGGCACATCAAAGTTGTTGTAGCCCACGGCCATATTTGCCACGGCTTTGAGGCCAGGGCAGGCTTTGAGCACTTCTGCGTCGACTGGGTCAGAGCCTGTGGTGAGTGCACCGGCATGTTGCGACAGTGCTTGCATCCATGAGGCTTTGGTCCATGCCACATCGGCTTGGTTATCGGTCACGTCAAAGTGTTCACGCAAACGTGCCAAAGTTGCTTCAAAAATAGGACGAGCCACAATGATTTTGGTTTTCATAGACAACTTTCAATTAATGCATGAGCGTGTACTCAGCGATGTAAAACAGAGCACCAGCAAAGTAGCCGATCAACGCTAATCCGCTGATTTTTTTAAGGTACCAAACGAAATCCATTTTTTCCAAACCCATGGCGGCCACACCAGCCGCAGAGCCAATGATCAAAATTGAGCCGCCTGTGCCTGCGCAATACGCCAAGAACTCCCACAAGAAGCTGTCGGACGGGTATTGCTCCAAGCTATACATGCCCATAGATGCAGCAACCAAGGGCACGTTGTCGACAATGGCGCTGACCACACCAATGATCATCACAATCACATCTTGACGACCTACAGCTTGATCAAGCCAAGCGGCCACATTCGACAAAATGTGCGCGTGTTCCAACGTAGCAACCGACAGCAAGATGCCGACAAAGAAAACAATTGATGGCATGTCTATGCGTGTGAGCGCATACGTGAGTGACAAATGTGCTTTGTCTTCCTCAGCTTTTTGACGGTGAACCAAGTCACCAACCAACCACAAGACACCCAAGCCGAACAACACACCCATGAAAGGTGGCAAATGCGTCAACGTCTTGAAGGCTGGCACAGCCACCAACACACCCAAACCTAAGAAGAACATCAGATTGCGTTCAAACGGCGTGGTCCCAGGCAAAGTCTGTTCAAACTCAGCGACCACGGGTGACACCACAGCTTGGCCTTTGAGCCAAAAGCTGGTCACCCATAACGGCACCAACAGGTTGATGAGCGAAGGCAGGAACAAACCTTTGATGATTTCCAAGGCTGTGATTTGTCCGCCAATCCAAAGCATGGTGGTGGTCACATCACCAATGGGTGACCAAGCGCCGCCAGCGTTGGCCGCAATGACGATGATGCCTGCAAAAAACAAACGATCGTCGCGTTTGTCGAGTAGCTTTTTCATCAAGGACACCATCACAATGGTGGTGGTGAGGTTGTCCAAAATAGAACTCAGGAAAAAGGTCACAAAACCTACCAACCACATCAGGCTAGAGAGTTTGGTGGTTTTGATGCGCGAGGTGATGACTTCAAAACCATTGTGGGCATCCACCACTTCCACGATGGCCATCGCGCCCATCAAGAAGAACACAATTTGTGCCGTGCTGATGAGTGACTCGCTCAGATGCTCACCGACCAAATGCGCATCACCCGTATTCAATGCATAAATGGTCCATAGCAAACCCGCCCCCACCAGCGCGGATGCTGATTTATTGATCTTGAGCGGATGCTCAAATGCAATCGCGGCATACGCCACGACGAAGACAAACACCAAAGCTGTGATCATGCCGAACCTTTATTAAACGGGTTGTGCAATGTCAAACACTTGGCGCAAATAGGCCAAATAATTTTCATCATCACACATGCCTTTGCCGGGTGTATCTGACAGTTTGGCCACAGGCTGGCCATTGCACTGCGTCATCTTGATGACAATTTGCAAGGGCTCATAGCCCAAGTCGTTGGTCAAGTTGGTGCCAATGCCAAACGCTAATTGGCAACGGCCACGGAACTGTTGGTACAGCGCAATGGTTTTTTCTACGGTCAGGCCGTCTGAAAAAATCAAGGTTTTGGTCAATGGGTCCACGCGGTTGTTGCGGTAATGCGCAATCATGCGCTCACCCCAAGTGAAGGGGTCTCCACTGTCGTGCCGTGCGCCATCGAACAGCTTGCAAAAGTACATGTCAAAGTCGCGCAAAAACGGTTCGATGCCATACACATCGCTGAGTGCGATGCCTAGGTCGCCTCGGTATTCACGCGCCCATGTCTCGAACCCAAACACTTGGCTGTCACGCAAACGCGGCCCCAAAGCTTGGCAGGCTTGCAGGTATTCGTGCGCCATCGTGCCCAATGGCGTGAGGCCGAGCTTCATGGCAAACAAGGCGTTGCTTGTGCCAGCCAATTGGCCTTTGGACCCTGTGCCCAATTTTGAAATGAGCACACGCAACAACTCTTCGTGCCACGCTTTCGAAAAACGGCGGCGTGTGCCGTAGTCAGCAATTTTTAAATCGCTCAAACGTTCGGCATGCAAAGCCTCAATCTTTTGATCCAAGCGACGGCGGCCTTCCAAGAAGTCTGGCACTTTTTGCGTGTTGCGAAAGTACACCTCGTTGACAATGGCTAACACGGGAATTTCAAACAAAATGGTGTGCAGCCAAGGGCCTTGGATGCTGATGTCGATCTCGCCGTTTGACAAAGCACTGACCTGAATGTATTTCTCATTCAGACGAAACAGACCCAAGAAATCGACAAAGTCACTCTTGATGAAGCGCAGGCTGCGCAGCCAAGCCAGCTCGGCGTCTTGGAACTGCAAGCTGCACAAGGAGCGAATCTCGTCACGAATTTCTTGTACATACGGCGCCAGCGCCACACCAGGATTGCGGCACTTGAACTTGTAAGACACCTGCGCACTCGGGAACTGATGCAGCACAGCCTGCATCATGGTGAATTTATAAAGATCGGTGTCGAGCAGGCTGGTGATGATCATTGCAAACTAACTTAATGAAACTCAAGCCACCCAATGGGTGAATTCATTCACAGGTACACGGGGTGTGACCAGGGTGTTGACCTTGTCGCTTTCATCGGCATAGCCCAGCGACATGCCGCACACCATCATCTCCCCCTCGCCTGCGCCTATGTGCGGCAGGATGATGCTGTGAAAACCATTCCATGCGGCTTGCGGACAGGTGTGCAAGCCACGTGCACGCGCTGCGAGCATGATGTTTTGCACAAACATGCCGTAGTCAAACAAGGAGCCACGGCCCATGATGGGGTCGATGGTGAACATCAAGCCCACAGGCGCATCAAAAAATTTGAAATTGCGTTGCTGTTGCTCATGCATGCGATCTTTGTCAGCTTTGCCGATACCCAGCAGACCGTAAAGGCTCCAACCGTTTTCGCGACGGCGGTCGATGTAGGGGCTGACCCATTGTGCGGGGTAATAGTCATATTGCTCGGTGTACTGCTTGGCCACTTCTGGGTTGGCACGAATGGCTTCATGCGCGGCGCATACTTTCTCGACCAGTGCATCACGCGTCGCACCTTGCAACACGTAAACCTTCCAAGGCTGCGTGTTGGTGCCTGAAGGCGCACGGCTCGCGACTTGCAAAATTTCGGTAATCAGCTCACGCGAGACTTCTTGTTGCGTGAATGCACGCGCAGACATGCGTGAAGTGATGGCGTGGTCTACAGCAGCAACGTTGGCTGGGTTAGTCATACAAGGGTCTCCAAGACAGTTTTTAATTTCGAAGGCAAGGCCTTCACAGGCCGACGGTTTTCTTGATCAACATACACGTGCACAAAATGGCCACGTGCAGCACACAGGTCTTCGCCTTGAGCGAACAACCCTATTTCATAGCGCACACTTGAACTGCCCAACTTGGCCACACGTATGCCCGCGTCGATGGTTTGCGGAAACGCCAACGGCGCAAAGTAGTTGCATTGGGTTTCAATGACCAAACCAATGGTGTCGCCATGGTGGATATCCAATGCACCTTGCTCAATCAGGTGCGCATTGACGGCGGTATCAAACCAGCTGTAGTACACAACGTTGTTGACATGGCCATACACATCGTTGTCCATCCAACGCGTGTCGATGCGACGAAACACTTTGAAAGCGCTGCGTGATTCGGGTTGTGGACGGGAAGTGGATGCGGAACTCATTGAGACAGATTTTGCCAGCGTCGCCAGTACGCATAGGCGACACGGTAAGTGTTGACTTGTGCCTGAACTGTGTCAGACATTTCGCGGCCATAACCGCCCGCCATCGAAAAGGCCAAAGGAATCCGCTTGGAGCAGGCCCAGTCAAACACACGTCGGTCACGCGCCTCTAAGCCATCAAAGCTCAGCTTGAGTCGGCCCAAGCGGTCGCCTTCGTGGGGGTCAGCACCAGCGAGGTAAATGACCAATCCTGGTCTGAAACGGGCCTCAAGCTCGGCCAAAGCGTGTTCTAGTGCTTCTAAATAAGCGACGTCGTCACAGCCATCGGGCAATTCGATGTCTAAATCGCTGGCTTCCTTCTCGAAGGGAAAGTTCCGTGCCCCATGCATAGACAAGGTGAACACCTGATCATCCCGCTCAAAGATGCGTGCTGTACCGTTGCCTTGGTGCACATCCAAGTCAATGATGGCCACTTGCAAAGGCTGCTTATGGACACGCCCCCACTCGGCTTGCATGAGGCGCGTAGCCACGGCTGCATCGTTGAATACACAAAAGCCGCTGCCTTTATCGGCATACGCGTGATGCGTGCCGCCAGCAAGATTGGCGGCTACACCCTGCCGACCGAACAAGGCCGTGCGAGCTGCCATCACTGTGGCACCTGCAGAACGGCGCGAACGCTCAACCATGGCGGGTGTCCACGGAAAACCAATTTCTTTTTGCTGCGCCTGCGTTAGCGTGCCCTGCGCCACCGCTTGGATGTAGCTGGGCGTGTGCACCAAGGCCAGCTCACCATCACTGGCTGGTGGGGCCGCTTCTAGGGTCACGTCGGGCATTTCGGCGCTCAGCCTATCGCGCAAGAGGCGGTACTTGGCCATCGGAAAACGATGGCCTGGCGGCAAGGGCAACACAAACTGGTCGGAATAAAAAGCGCGCATAGCCCGTGGGAACCGCATGAAACAAGGCTTGCATTGTGACCAATTTGTAAAAACCTTAGGTTTTAGAACGCCACCTCTAAACAGCCCCCAAAAGCCTCAAACCCTCTTGCAAACCCACGGGATAACCCTAAACTTCATCCCAATGCTGCACCGCAACATTTTCTGCAAGCTCACTTAACTTTTTGGAGTATCACCATGATCAACGTTGAACAAATCGCCGCTACAAACAAAGCCAACCTCGACAACCTGTTTGGTTTGTCAAACAAAGCCTTCGCTGGCGTTGAAAAATTGGTTGAACTCAACCTCACAGCTGGCCGCGCCGCTTTGGCCGAGTCTGCTGCTCACGCACAAGCCGTGATGGCCGTGAAGGACGCACAAGAGTTGATCGCTTTGCAAACCAGCTTCATCCAACCTTTGGCTGAAAAATCTGCTGCTTACAGCCGTCACGTGTATGACATCGCTCAAGGCACTGGCGCTGAATTCACCAAGGGCCTGGAAGGTAAAGCTGCTGAAGGCCAACAAGCAGTTCAGGCTTACATCGAATCTGCTTTGAAAAACGCACCTGCTGGCTCTGAGCAAGCAGTCGCCTTCTTCCAACAAGCCGTGACAGCCAGCAACACCGCTGTGGAATCTGTGCAAAAAGCTGTGAAACAAGCGTCTGACTTGGCCGAATCACAATTGAAAACCGTGGCTGAAACTGCTGTGAAAGCCACCAAGAACGCTGCTAAGAAGCGTTAATTTGTAACGATTGTCTCCTCGGATTCTTCGTCACCTCAGGGTGCAGGAATCCCTTCAAGGGCCCGCCGCAAGGTGGGCCCCTTTTTTTCGTCTGTCTTTATTGAGTCGCTAATGCAGCCCTGAGCTTAGGCAAAGCTTGCAGCATGGCCGCACGCCCAGCCTCGATGGAACGACGACGCGCTTTGAAATCGGCACTGCCCACATCGTTCAATGCAGGGCGCACCACCAAATCGGCATCGCGCAGTTCCAAGGTATTGATGCTCTTACCCATGATGGTGAAGGTCTGCATCAAGATGTCAAACATATCGCCCGTTTTGCCAGACTCGGGTGGGCTAGAAATATCGATGGCCAGCACATACTCGGCGCCCATCTGTCGTGCATAACGCACAGGCACGGGGGACACCAAACCACCATCTACAAACTCGCGATTGCCAATACGCACGGGCTCAAACACCGAGGGCACCGAGCTCGACGCACGTACCGCAGTGCCGGTGTCGCCACGCTGAAACAACACACCCTCTCCTGTTTTTAAGTCCGTGGCCACGATGCCCAGCGGCATCTTCATCTCTTCAATGCGTCGGCCGCCTGTTTGTTTGCTGATATAGCGGGCCAAACCATCGCCTCGCATCATGCCGCGACCTAGCAGTGGCACGGTCCAATCCGTGATGGTGGCCTCTTCCATGGTTTCAGCAGCTTTTTGCAGCTGAGCGCCATCTTTGCCGCTGGCATAAAACGCCGCCACCACACTCCCCGCAGAGGTACCCACGACCAAGTCAGGCTTGATGCCTGCTTCTTCCAGCACCTGAATCACGCCCACATGCGCAAAGCCACGTGCCGCGCCTCCCCCCAAAGCCAAACCCAATTTAGGCACGCGCTTGACCACGGGCACATCTGGCTTGACAGCTTCCACTGGCGCCAAAGGCCCATGCGAGGTACACCCCGCCAACACCGCCACACTGACAACTAACCACCAACGCAAATTCATCCCATAACCTTAAAAAATCATTCACTAGGGATTGTCCTAGATCACCACCACAAGCCTCCGCCATCCCGCATAATTGACGTTTACGTAAACGTAAAGCAACCATCTACATTCTGGAGACCCTCATGGACATCAAAGGCAAAGTTTTCATCGTCACCGGCGCCGCATCAGGCTTGGGCGAGGGCACGGCACGTGCACTCGCCGCCAAAGGCGGCATTGTGGTCATCGCCGACATGCAAGCCGACAAAGGCGAAGCCGTGGCCAAAGACATTGGCGGCGCTTTTGTGAAATGCGATGTGAGCAACGAGGCAGATGGCCAAGCCGTGGTGGCCAAGGCCGTGTCTTTGGGCAAGCTCATGGGCTTGGTCAACTGCGCGGGCATTGCCCCTGCTGAAAAAACTGTGGGCAAAAACGGCGCACATGCTTTGGCCTCGTTCAGCAAAACCATCACCATCAACCTCATTGGCAGCTTCAACATGATTCGCTTGGCCTCTGAAGCCATGTGCAACAACGAACCCGAAGCCACAGGCGAACGCGGTGTGTTGATCTCCACCGCCTCAGTGGCAGCCTATGACGGCCAGATTGGCCAAGCGGCTTACAGCGCTTCCAAAGGTGGCGTGGTCGGCATGACGCTGCCCATCGCCCGTGATCTAGCTCGCAATGGCATTCGCAACATGACCATCGCCCCTGGCATCATGGGTACACCTATGTTGTTTGGCATGCCCCAAGAGGTGCAGGATGCACTCGCCGCAGGCGTACCCTTCCCTTCACGCTTGGGCACACCACAGGACTACGCCAAGCTGGCCTTGCACATTTTTGAAAACGACTTGCTCAACGGCGAAGTGATTCGCTTAGATGGTGCGATTCGCTTGGCACCGAAGTAAACCAAAACGTTGTTCAAACTTCCTTGAAAGGGTGACGCCTAAAATCAGGCTTCACCCTTTTTACATATGGCCATCCCCCAGTCCTTCATTCAAGAGCTTTTAGCCCGCGTCGACGTGGTCGAGGTGGTGGGCCGCTATGTGCAGCTTAAAAAGGGCGGTGCCAATTTCATGGGGCTGTGCCCGTTCCACGGCGAGAAGTCGCCGTCGTTTTCGGTCAGCCCTGCCAAGCAGTTTTTCCATTGCTTCGGTTGCGGTAAGAACGGCAACGCCATTGGTTTTTTGATGGAGCATGCGGGCATGACCTTCGTCGAAGCAGTGAAGGACTTGGCGCAAAACGTCGGCATGCAAGTGCCAGAAGAAGACATCTCCCCACAAGACCGCGCACGCGCCGCCGAGCAGCGCCAAAAACAAGCCACGCTGACCGATGTATTGGAAAAAGCGGGCGAGGCGTATCGCAAGCATTTGCGCAACTCGCCTAAAGCAATTGCCTATTTCAAAGGCCGTGGTCTGAGCGGCCAAGTTGCCAAAGACTTTGGCTTGGGCTATGCGCCCGAAGGCTGGCGCAGCTTGGCCAGCGTGTTCCCCGACTACCAAAACCCGCTGCTTGCCGAGAGTGGTTTGGTCATCGTCAACCAAGAAGACGGCGAAGAAGAGAAACGTTACGACCGCTTCCGCGACCGTGTGATGTTCCCTATCCGCAATGTCAAAGGCGAATGCATTGGCTTTGGTGGGCGCGTGCTGGGTGAAGGTACGCCCAAGTACCTCAACTCGCCCGAAACCCCTGTGTTCAGCAAAGGACGCGAACTGTATGGTTTGTTTGAAGCCCGCAACGCCTTGCGGGACGCTGGCTATGTGCTGGTGACCGAAGGTTACATGGACGTGGTGGCCTTGGCACAGCTGGGTTTTCCCAACGCCGTGGCCACACTGGGCACGGCGTGTACGACGGACCATGTGCAAAAACTATTTCGCTTTACCGACAGTGTGGTGTTCAGCTTTGACGGCGATGGCGCAGGCCGACGCGCCGCGCGCAAAGCGCTCGATGGTGCCCTGCCCTATGCCACAGATGTGCGCAGTGTGAAGTTTTTGTTCTTGCCTGCCGAACACGACCCCGACAGCTACATCCGCGAATTTGGCAAAGAAGCCTTTGCCCACTGCGTGACCGAAGCCATGCCACTGAGCCGCTTCCTCATCGAAGTGGCCCGCGAAGGCTGCGACCTGCACACGGCCGAAGGCCGTGCCCACATGGCCAGCAACGCCAAACCCATGTGGATGGCCTTGCCTGATGGCGCACTCAAGCGCCAGTTACTCAGTGAAATCGCCGAGCTGGCCGACTTGGGCAACCACGAGCTGCAAGACTTGTGGATGCCTGCTGCACCCGCAGCAAGTGCGCCACGCACAGGCGGCGAATTTAAAAAGTCATCCAAATTCAAACCGCACGAATCCTACGCCCCCAAGACCTACAAGCGCGGCACACGCCTGATTCCCCAAGGCCGCGCCGACCACGCCGCACGCGTGCTGCTCTCGCACATGGACTTGTGGGAAGACCTCTCCAGCGAAGACCACCACCTTTTGTGCGAACTGGCTCCTCCGCATGGTCCGCTCTTTGTGTGGCTGGACCAGCAACACCACGAACACGGCAACCAAGCGTGGGGAGCACTGCGTGAAGGTCTGCGCGAGCACGAGTCAGAAGACTTGGCTCTGCGTGTCATGGCCACCGCCTTCACGCCCCTGCTGGACGATGAAGGCAAACCCATGCCCGAAAGCCTCACGCCTGAACAACAACGCAAAGAAGCTGGGCTAGAGCTGCGTGGCATCTTGAACAAAATTTTGTTTGAGAGCCTTGATGCGCAAATGAAAGAAGCCATCGCCGAAGCCGCCGCCGACCCCACAGCCATGCAGCGCTACAAAGCTCTGTTTGAACGGCGCAAGCAGCTCGGGCAGATGCCACAAAAACTGGTCGAAAGCCACGATTGATGCGCCTGTGGCCAAGTGAAGGTCACGGTTTTGGGTATAATCCACATCTAGCAAGTGCGACAGCAGCACCTCCGGGCCCGGCCAACCGTGACACAAGCGCACGACTCGCCACCTCACCGCAAGGACTGCATTCCAAATGTTCGCCCAATCCGCTTGCTTTTAGAGGTTCACACTTCACCCCCCTTTTTCTTTTCCCGCGCCGGGCTTTTGTGGCGCTGTGTATTCGTTTCTTTGAAGTCTAGGAGTTTTCATGCCTGTTGACCGTAAGTCCAAGAAGCCTGCCAAGCCTGTGGCTAAGAAGCCAGCCGTTGCTGCCCCTAAAGCATCAACCAAGCCAGCTGTCAAAGCCGCAAGCAAAGCAGTTACAAAGCCAGCCGCAAAGCCCGTTGCAAAAACCGCTGCCAAACCGGCAGCAAAAACAGCTACGAAATCCGTAGCGAAGCCAGCAACGAAAGCCAAGTCAGTGCCCGCACCAAAAACAAAAGCTGCTGAAAAACCAGCAACAAAAGCCGCAGCCAAAACAACATCCAAAGCCAAAGCTGAGGACACCAAGAAAAAAGCATCGGCCGTAGAGGCCCACGCCCCCAAAGCGACTGCAAAGAAAGCGCCCGCTAAAAAGGCCACTAAGGCCAAAGGCAAAAAAGCTGCAGCTGAAGACGACGACATCGGCGATATCGAGGCAGACCTCGAAGGTGAACCCGTCATCGAACCTGGTGCAGAAAAGGCCAAGCCACTGCGCATGAAGATCAGCAAGGCCAAAGAACGTGCCTTGATGAAAGAATTTGGTTTGGACGAAACCGTGCTGTCTGAAGAAGACATGCAAAAGCGTCGCCAGCGTCTGAAAACCCTGATCAAACTCGGTAAAACACGTGGCTACCTGACGCACGGCGAAATTTCTGACCACTTGCCCGACAAGCTGGTCGATGCTGAAACGCTCGAAGTGGTGATCAGCATGTTGAACGACATGGGCGTGGCCGTCTACGAGCACACGCCTGACGCAGAAACCCTGCTCCTGAACAACAACACTCCCACAGCCGCGACCGAAGAAGAAGCGGAAGAAGAGGCCGAAGCCGCGCTGTCGACCGTGGACAGCGAATTTGGCCGCACCACTGACCCAGTACGCATGTACATGCGCGAAATGGGCACAGTCGAGTTGCTGACACGCGAAGGCGAAATCGAAATTGCCAAGCGCATCGAAGGCGGCTTGATGGACATGATGGCAGCGATCAGCGGCTCACCAGCAACCATCGCTGCTGTGCTGGCCATGGCTGAAGAAATTCGTGAAAACAAAGTCGTCATCTCCACCATCGTGGATGGGTTCAACAACCTCAACGAAGCCGATGACTACGTGGCCGAAGAAGACTTCGACGAATTTGACGAAGAAGACGATGACGATGGCAAAGGTGGCTCAAAAGCTCTGACCAAGAAATTGGAAGAGTTGAAAAACGCTGCCCTTGAGCGCTTTGATCGCATGATTGTGTTGTTCGAAAAGCTGCGCAAGACCTACGACAAAGAAGGCTATGGCACCCCTGCCTACATGAAGGCGCAAACCGCCTTGACCGCCGAGTTGATGGGCATCCGTTTCACTGCCAAAACCATCGAGAAACTGTGCGAATCTGTGCGCAGCCAAGTGGACGATGTGCGCAAGAACGAACGCGAATTACGTCGCATCATCGTGGACAAGTGCGGCATGCCTCAAGCCACCTTCATCAAAGACTTCCCACCCAACTTGCTCAACCTCAAGTGGGTGGAAAAGCAAGCCGCTGCGGGCAAGCCATGGTCAACCACCATGGGGCGCTACATCCCACCGATTCAAGACTTGCAACAAAAGCTGATTGACTTGCAAGCCCGTGTGGTGGTGCCTTTGGAACAACTCAAAGACATCAACAAACGCATGAATGCGGGTGAACGTAGCTCACGCGGTGCGAAGAAAGAAATGATCGAAGCCAACTTGCGTTTGGTCATTTCGATTGCCAAGAAATACACCAACCGTGGTTTGCAATTCCTCGACTTGATCCAAGAAGGCAACATCGGCTTGATGAAGGCTGTGGACAAATTTGAATACCGCCGCGGCTACAAGTTCTCGACTTACGCCACTTGGTGGATTCGTCAAGCGATCACGCGTTCCATCGCCGATCAAGCGCGCACCATCCGTATTCCTGTGCACATGATCGAAACCATCAACAAGATGAACCGCATCAGCCGCCAGCACTTGCAAGAGTTTGGCTTCGAGCCAGATGCCAGCGTCTTGGCCGAGAAGATGGAAATTCCAGAAGACAAGATTCGCAAGATCATGAAGATCGCCAAAGAGCCGATCTCGATGGAAACGCCAATCGGTGACGATGATGACAGCCACTTGGGCGACTTCATCGAAGACAGCGTGAACACTGCACCACTGGAAGCCGCGATGCAAGCGGGCTTGCGCGATGTGGTGAAAGACATCTTGGATGGACTGACGCCACGCGAAGCCAAAGTGTTGCGCATGCGCTTTGGTATCGAGATGGCCATTGACCACACTTTGGAAGAAGTGGGCAAACAGTTTGACGTCACACGCGAGCGCATTCGTCAAATCGAAGCCAAGGCTTTGCGTAAGCTGAAGCATCCCAGCCGAAGCGACAAACTGCGCAGCTTCATCGATACGATGTAATCTAAATTGATTCAAAAAACCCCGCCAGTGTTAAGTTGGCGGGGTTTTTCTTTGGTAAATCAAAGTTTGTCTTGAACGCTTTTGTAAGCACGACTTAATGACTGATTTGTAACATTTATTTTATTTACGCCTCAGTCACTCCGTGCTCGAACGTTTACTTTACCGATCTAAAGCCACCAACACCTTGGGCAGTTTGCATCTGTTCAATATGTTGTTGGAAGCGCGTACAAAAAATGCGCGGTTAGGTATTACAGGTCATCTACTTTACACAGAAGAGGTTTTTGTCCAATGCATCGAAGGCTCGCCTGAAGCCATCGAATCGCTCTGGAATAGCTTGCAACGCGACCACCGTCATTACGATATTGAGCTGTTGGCGCGCGGCCCGCTTGAAACTCGCCGTTTCAGCGACTGGACCATGGCATTTTCTAGCTACCCCAGCCTCAACCGCTTCAACATGCCTGGCTTCTTTGCTGTCGACAAAGAGGGCATGAACGCCGAGGCAGAACGCTGCGCTCAAGCAGACGCTTGAACCGCCTGCACGGCCGCGCGTAGGCCTTGCACATAGCTTTCCACACCTAAGCCACAAATTTGGCCTTTCACGATCTCGGCAAACACCGAGTGATGCCGAAACTCTTCTCGTGCGTGAATGTTAGACATGTGCACTTCAATGATGGGACATTTCAAAATAGCCAAGGCATCGCGGATGCCATAGCTGTAGTGCGTCCAAGCACCTGCATTGATGATCACAGCATCTGCTTGGTCATGAAATGCTTGATGTATGCGCTCGCACAACTCACCTTCGTGATTGGTTTGGAAACAATCCACTTGCGCACCCAACTCTTTCCCCAAAGCGGTAACTGTGGCGTTGATGTCGTCCAGCGTTGCCGTGCCGTATTGGGCCGGATCGCGTTTGCCAAACATGTTGAGGTTGATGCCGTGCAGCACAAGAATTTTCAAGATCATCTCCAGATGAATAAGGAATGCACGTAGTTTGCCTTATCTTGCAGCGGCCAATAAAAAAGGTTCCTTTCGGAACCTTGGATATGCGCTTGAAAAGCTTTTGTATTGGCAAAAATGGTGGGCGATGCAAGTTTCGAACTTGCGACCCCCACAGTGTGAATGTGGTGCTCTACCCCTGAGCTAATCGCCCATCTTTGCTCTTTCCATCCCTGGAAAGACCGCAATTATGCCACAGAATTTTGCAGATTTCGCCAAACCGTTTTACCGCCGCTTGATTTGTCAAGCTGTGCCAATACATCGTCATGCTGAGACAGCTCTTGCTCGGAAGCCGCAATGACGGGCAATTGGTATCGGCTGAGGTCCACGCGTTCGGTCGTGCGAGTTTGTGCATCGTTGCTCTCCACCTCCATGAGCAAGGCATCTTGACCTCGCGTCATGTTGATGTACACATCAGCCAGCAGCTCGGCATCAAGTAACGCGCCGTGCAATGTCCGCCCTGAATTGTCCACCTCTAAGCGGTCACACAAGGAGTCAAGCGAATTGCGCTTGCCTGGGAACATTTCTTTGGCCATCACCAAGGTGTCGGTGATGCCGCTCACATAGTTGGTGAACGGTTTGCGCCCTTGCAGCTCCAGCTCTTTGTTCAAAAAGCCCACATCAAAGGGGGCGTTGTGAATGATGATTTCTGCGCCTTCGATGTATTCCAAAAACTGATCGACCACTTCGCCAAACTTAGGTTTGTCTTTTAAAAACTCATTCGTGATGCCGTGCACACGCAACGCGTCTTCATGGCTGTCACGTTCAGGGTTTAAATAAAAGTGCAAGTTGTTGCCCGTGAGCTTACGGTGCAGCAACTCAACGCAACCAATCTCAATGATGCGATCGCCGTTATCGGCCGAGAGACCCGTGGTTTCGGTGTCTAGAAAAATCTGGCGCATGGTCAGTGGTTTTCTTTGGCGTGGTTGATGGTGTACTTTGGAATTTCTACCACCAAATTTTGCTGGGCCACGATGGCTTGGCAGCTCAAGCGCGAATTGGGCTCCAAGCCCCAAGCACGGTCAAGCAAATCGTCTTCATTTTCGTCTGCTTCGTTGAGCGACTGGAAACCCTCGCGCACAATGACGTGACATGTGGTGCAGGCGCAGCTCATGTCGCACGCATGTTCGATGTTGATGTGGTTTTCTAAAAGCACCTCGCAAATGGTGCTACCGGCTGTGGCTTGTAGCTCTGCGCCCTGTGGGCAAAGTTCAGCATGGGGCAAGATTTTGATAACGGGCATTTAGATGTTCTCGATGTTTTGTCCAGCCAAGGCATGTTGAATGCCTCGGTTCATGCGTTGAGCGGCGAAAGCCTCGGTGCCTTTGGCCAGCGCTTCGGTGATGGCTTCTATGGCGGCTGCGTCTTCAAGTTTTTTAGCGTCTAGCGTATGCGCCATCAAAGCGTCGATGCGGGCGCGTTCTTCGGCGGATAACAAATCACCATCGGCTTGTAGAGCGCTTTGCGTGGCGAGCCACATGCGGTCGGCATCGACACGTGCCTCCACCAAAGCGCGTGCTTTGATATCTTGCTCGGCGGTCTTGAAGCTGTCTTGCAACATGGCTGCAATTTGATCATCCGACAAACCATAAGATGGCTTGACCGTGATGTTGGCAGTGACGCCACTGAGTTGCTCTACAGCGCTCACGCTCACCATGCCATCAGCGTCGACCGTGAAGGTCACACGAATGCGTGCAGCACCTGCGGCCATGGGTGGAATGCCGCGCAACTCGAACCGCGCCAAGCTGCGACAGTCTGACACCATGTCGCGCTCGCCTTGCACCACATGCAAGGCCAAGGCCGTTTGACCATCTTGGTAAGTGGTGAAATCTTGCGCCATCGCAGTCGGAATGGTTTGGTTGCGCGGCACGATGCGCTCCACCAAACCGCCCATGGTTTCAATGCCGAGTGACAAAGGAATCACGTCAAGCAAAAGCAACTCACCATCGGGGTTGTTGCCCGCAAGTTGGTTGGCTTGAATGGCGGCCCCCAAGGCCACCACTTCGTCGGGGTTCAGGTTGTTCAACGGTGCACAGCCCAGCAAGTCAGCCACGGCTTGCTGCACCTGTGGCATACGGGTAGAGCCGCCCACCATGACCACGCCTTGGATGTCGTCTTTGCTGAGTTTGGCGTCGCGCAAGGCCTTGCGCACGGCAGACAAAGTGCGTTGGGTCAAGGCTGCCGTGGCAGCTTCAAACTCGGCACGTGTGACGGTGCGTTTCAGAGCGCCACTCGACAAGGCCACCTCAAACGTGGCAACGTCTGTGGATGACAACGCTTCTTTACAAGCACGTGCGGCCACCAACACATTCGATTTATCGGCAGGTGTAGCAATGACGCAGCCAGTTTGGGCTTGCACCCAATCCACCAAAGTGCGGTCGTAATCGTCGCCACCCAGAGCAGAATCGCCGCCCGTGGCTAACACTTCAAACACGCCGCGTGTCAAACGCAACACAGAAATGTCAAACGTGCCACCACCGAGGTCATACACGGCGTATACGCCCTCGCTGGCTTGGTCTAAGCCATAGGCAATGGCCGCAGCAGTGGGTTCGTTGATGAGTCGCAGCACATGGATGCCCGCGAGTTGGGCTGCATCTTTGGTGGCTTGACGTTGAGCGTCATCAAAATACGCAGGCACAGTGATGACCGCGCCGTACAAGTCGTCATTGAAAGTGTCTTCGGCGCGAAAACGCAAGGTGGCCAAAATTTCGGCGCTCACCTCAACGGGTGACTTCTCACCTACACGGGTTTGAATGGCCAACATGCCGGGCTTGTCGACCAACACATAAGGCAACTGGTCGCGGTTGGCAATGTCCGCCACGCCACGGCCCATGAAACGTTTCACAGACACGAGCGTGTTTTGTGGATCCTCGGCTTGTGAGGCCAAAGCTGCACGGCCAATTTGGCGACCATCGTTCTCAAGGTAGCGCACTGCCGATGGCAAGATGACATGGCCCTCGGCATCAGGCAAACACTCCGCAACGCCGTTGCGCATGGACGCCACAAGCGAATGGGTCGTGCCCAAGTCAATGCCCACCGCGATGCGTCGCTGGTGTGGATCTGGCGCTTGGCCAGGTTCGGAAATTTGTAACAACGCCATAGGTGTGTATTGTCGCTTTCAAGAGGCGTCTAGTTGGTCAATTCGGGCTTCAATGTCGTGCAAAAACTTCTCGATGAACATCAGCCCCCTCACCTGCTGCGCGGCGGCTGGCAGGTTGTGTGCGGTGTCAATGAGCTCTGCGCATTGCTGCAAAGCGGCTTTGTGAGATTGCTGCACATCATCAAACAAAGCCTCTAGGGCGGCCACATCGGTGGCATCGTCCATGGCCTCGCGCCATTCCATGTGCTGCATCAAAAACGCAGCAGGCATGGCGGTGTTGTTCTCGGCTTGAATAGGTGCGCCGCCCAGCTCGCACAAATAGGCGGCGCGACGCATCGGGTCTTTCAGGCGCTGATACGCCTCATTGATGCGCACCGACCACTGCATGGCCACGCGTTGTGCAGCTGCACCTTGCGAGGCAAATTTGTCAGGGTGGGCTTCACGCTGGAGATCTTTCCAACGTGCATCGAGGTGAGCACGGTCTTGTGCAAACTGTGCGGGTATACCGAAGAGTTCAAAGTCGCTGACCGCGAGCTGCGCCGACAACGGCTTGGCCGGTTCGCTCACGTTGCCCTCAGCTTAAATACGGAACGATTCGCCGCAGCCGCAACGGTCACGTTCGTTCGGGTTCAAAAACTTGAAGCCTTCGTTCAAGCCTTCGCGCACGAAGTCAAGTTGCGTGCCGTCGATGTAGGCCAAGCTCTTGGGGTCGATCAACACCTTCACGCCGTGGTCTTCAAAGATCACGTCTTCCGGTTCTTGTTCGTCCACGTACTCCAGCTTGTAAGCCAAGCCCGAGCAGCCCGTGGTTTTGACGCCCAAGCGCACGCCCAAGCCCTTGCCACGTTTGGCAAGGTAGCGGGTCACGTGTCGTGCCGCGGCTTCAGTCAGTGTGATCGCCATTTAGCGGGCCTCCTGCAGAGCCGCCTCAAAGGAGGACCAGCCTCCTTGGGGGGCAGCGAATACATGAAATGATGAGCGTGGGGGCATAACGTTACGCGGTGGCGTGTTTCTTTTTGTAATCATCCACAGCCGCCTTGATGGCGTCTTCGGCCAAGATCGAGCAATGGATTTTCACAGGTGGCAGCGCCAGCTCTTCAGCGATTTCGCTATTTTTCAAAGCTGCGGCTTCGTCCAAGGTTTTGCCCTTGACCCACTCGGTCACGAGTGACGACGAGGCAATGGCAGAGCCACAACCGTAGGTTTTGAAACGCGCGTCTTCGATCACGCCTGTGGTGGGGTTGACCTTGATTTGCAGCTTCATCACGTCGCCACAAGCTGGGGCGCCGACCATGCCAGTGCCCACAGAGTCATCACCCTTGTCAAAAGAGCCCACGTTGCGAGGGTTTTCGTAGTGGTCAACCACTTTTTCAGAATAAGCCATATGTTTCCTTTCGTGATGCTGCTAAGCCACAAATGAGCCAATGCGCGGAGCCAGAGCGAAGACAGTGCGGTTAGCACGGCAAGCGATGGCGACAAAGCAGTGGTTCATTTTGGCGACGCAGCTTAGTGAGCAGCCCATTGAATGGTGCTTAGGTCGATGCCTTCTTTGTACATGTCCCACAAAGGGCTCAAGTCACGTAGCTTGGCCACGTTGAGGCGAATGGTTTCAATCGCGTAGTCAATTTCTTCTTCGGTGCTGAAGCGCCCAATCGTCATGCGCAAGCTGCTGTGCGCCAACTCATCGCTGCGGCCCAAGGCGCGCAACACATAGCTGGGCTCTAAGCTGGCCGAAGTACAGGCAGAACCCGACGACACCGCCAAGCCTTTGATGCCCATGATGAGCGACTCACCTTCCACATAGTTGAAACTGATGTTCAAGTTGTGGGGCACGCGGTGTTCCATGTTGCCGTTGATGAAGACTTGCTCCATGTCTTTGAAGCCATCGAGCAAACGCTTTTGCAAGGCTTTGGCCTTGGCCAAATCTTTGGCCATGTCTTCTTTGGCAATGCGGAACGCTTCGCCCATGCCCACGCACTGGTGTGTAGGCAAGGTGCCGCTGCGCATGCCGCGCTCATGACCGCCACCGTGCATTTGCGCTTCGAGGCGCACGCGAGGTTTGCGGCGCACATACAAAGCACCAATACCTTTGGGGCCGTAGGTTTTGTGCGAGGCCAAGCTCATCAAATCGACGGGCAAGGTGGTCAAGTCAATCTCAACTTTGCCAGTGGCTTGTGCCGCGTCCACATGGAAGATGATGCCTTTTTCGCGGCACATCGCACCAATGCCAGCGATGTCTTGAATCACGCCAATTTCGTTGTTCACGAACATCACGCTGATCAAAATGGTGTCGGGGCGAATGGCAGCTTTGAGCGCGTCCATGCTCAACATGCCGTCTTCTTGCACGTCGAGGTAAGTCACCTCAAAGCCTTGGCGCTCCAACTCACGCATGGTGTCGAGCACAGCTTTGTGCTCGGTCTTCACGGTGATGAGGTGCTTGCCCTTGGACTTGTAGAAATGTGCCGCGCCTTTGATGGCGAGGTTGTTTGACTCGGTCGCGCCGGAAGTCCAAACGATTTCGCGCGGGTCAGCGCCGATGAGTGACGCTACGTCTTCACGGGCTTTTTCAACGGCGGCTTCGGCTTCCCAACCCCATGCGTGGCTACGAGAAGCAGGATTACCAAAG
>JACCDZ010204960.1_pt1 | contig 23248 bp, 33 predicted proteins | sample 7449551 | NCBI WGS metagenome assembly JACCDZ01 (sample SAMN15323452, study PRJNA562643) | freshwater metagenome | isolation source: river surface water | place: USA:Blue River Watershed | collected 2017-08-18 | reverse complement strand
TTTTACTTACAACTCTCTCATTAGAAAATCCTTTAAAAACATCTTCTATGTTTCGAGTAAATTCTAACCTATTCAAATCTCTATTCTCAAATAATTTAATGTGTTTCATTAACTATATATTAAGTTTTAATTCATAATTTTAATTATGTAACGGTGTTTTACTTTTTCAAAAAAAGATATACATTCTTCTAAATTTTCTTCACCTATGTTATCGATAATATAATCGGGATATACTTCGATTATTGAATTATTAGGAATGATGAATTCATCAATGTTGTTAATCCATTCTTCTTCGTATCTGTATTTATAAGCGTCGCTAATAAAAAGTTGTGATAAATCATTTCTTAAAATATTTTCATCCATTTTTAAAAAGTGTAGAATATAATTTAATAATTCGTCAAAATTTTTTAATTCGGGCTTTTCGGTGAATATTATATTATGGAAATGTTTACTTGTTAAAAATTCATATAATTCTATATTTTCTTTTTTCAAATCGAACATATAAGATTCTTCCATTGATATTAAAGAAAAATAATTTGTGAAAAATCTATAATCGTTGTATAAATTTAAACCGTAGCTTTTTATTCTTTTGAAATTTTTAAAATTATTATCACATAAAAAATTGATATCGTCATAAATAACTTTAGTCAAATTATTTTTTTCCAAAACTTTATTTTTATCCATTTCTATGAAAATATCACAAAATGTACCTAATACATTTAAAATATCCTCATTTTCAGAAATACCTTTTAATCCTTTTAAAGTTCCTTTTTCTAAAAAGGATTCTGAATTTAATAATCTTGATACATCATCTATGACTAAATAGAATTTTTCATTATAATTTTCGAATAATTTAATATATTTCATAAACTATATATAAAAAAATATTGAATATAATTAGGTTTTATAATTATTTTTAATTAAATTTGTCGTAAACAAAAATAAAAAAATATTAAAAAAGAAAATATGTTAATATTGGTCATTTTAGTATTATTACTATTGGCTATTATATTTCATTTTGCTGCAAAAGTTAGTTATTCTAATGACGAAACAAAATTGCGTATTCGTGCAAAAAAACAATCAGAAGTATGTGAGATTGTGTATGATGATATGTGGAAGATTGTTAAGAAAAAAGCACAGATTCCTGAAAAATATAAAGAAGATTTAAAAGAAGTTATTTTAACAGATAATCAGGCATATGGTAAAGATGGTATAAAGATAGGTGGTGCGTTTAATACTATACAAAAAGTTAATCCTAATTTCACACCCGAAATGTATCGTGAATTGATGCAAACGATTGAATCTGAAATGAAAAGATTCGAAAGAGAACAAAAAACATTAATAAGTATTAGTGAAGAACATGATGTTTTGATATCAACTTTTCCAGGTACATATTTTTTACCCAATGTTCAACCACTTGATATAAAAATCATTACATCCTCGAAAACCAAAGAAGTTTTTCAAAGTGGTGAAGATAATAATGTAGATGTGTTTGAAACCTCGAAACAAAAAGATAGTTTAAAATAAATAATTATGTTAATTTACTTATCCTTATTATTTCCAATTTTAGCTATAATAACACATCTTATTTTGCATAAAAAAATATTTCAGTGGGAAATAGTAGCTTTAGTTTCTTTGCTTATTATATCTATAATTGTTACTAAAACGTTAGATGAATATTCTCAAACCAAAGATGTAGAATATATACAAGATTATGTAGTGAGAGTGGAATATTATGAGGATTGGAATGAGTGGATAGAAAAAACATGTTCTAAGGAAAAATGTACAGGTTCGGGGAAAGATGAAAAATGTGAAACTGAATACTATGATTGTTCTTATGTTGATTATCACGAAGAATATTGGGTTATTATAACAGCTTCGGGTAATCAACACTATATTGATAAAAATGAATGGGATAAATTAAAAAAACAATTTAATACAAACCCTATATTTGTTGATATGCAAAGGGATTATTATACTGATGATGGTGATATGTATTATTATATTTGGGATGGTGATATAAAAAGCGTAGAATATTTGGTTACTACACATAATTACGAAAATAGAGTACAAGCATCTCATAATGTTGTAAATTTTCAAGAAGTGCATTCATTGATAGGTGATAATAATTCCGAAATAGATGATTATATTAATAAAACGAATGCGTTATATGCCATAAAAAAACAGGTTAAAGTTTTCTATTTAATATTTAAAAATAAACCTTTAGATGCTGCACTTTTACAAGAACAATATTGGAAAGGTGGTAATAAAAACGAAATTATTATTTGTGTGGGGATTGATGATAATAGATTTATTAAATGGTCTTATGTTTTTTCATGGAGTAAAAGTGAGAATGTTAAAATTGCGATAAGAGATTATATAATTAAACAAAGAACATTGGATAAAACTGTATATAAAAATATAGTAGATTATTCGAATAAAGAAATTATTAAAAATTATACACGTTTTAGGTTTAAAGAATTTTCATATTTATCTGTGGATTTATCAAATAGTGCTATAGTAATTGCTTTTATAATTTCTTTCATAGTATCGCTTATATTTATCATTTATGTTTTAAAAAATCAATAATGGTTGAAAATAATAATAAAAAAACTAAATGTTTAGTTTTAAAGGAAGATTTGGATATTAAATCATATGGAGTATCTAATGGTGCATTGTATTTGAGATTAGTAGATAGTGATGGTTTTGATAAATGTAGAGATTTTTTCTATATAAAAGATTTCATATTCCATTATTATGCGAATGATTTTTTAGATAGAGCTGAGTTTGCGGGGGTTTATAGGTATGAAAAATGTGAGATAATAAGTTTTTCGGAACATGAAAACAGTGTAACTATTAAAGTTAATAATAAAAAATTTTACAACATATCGGAGATAAAATTGTTGAGAAAAGATAAAATTGGAAGCCTTTTGAATAATTTTGATGATGGTGAGTAGCTAATTATAGAAATGAAAAATAATATATATGATATAATAAAAATAGACATATATGAAATATATTAAAAAATTCAAAGAATTATATTTAAAAGAGGGTAAGGTAAATGATATTGATTCTAAGTCTTTGGAAAATGATATATTTTCTAATGATAAATTGGAAAAGTATAGTTTTAAAAAAGTTGATTATTATTATTTGAAAAGTGGTGTTGATAAAAGTGTTGTTAAAGAGATGTATGATATGATTGATGAGAATGAATATAGAGGATTTGCTACATTTTCCGATAATATAAAATACTTCGAAGAATTGAATTGTTGTTTGATTGCCTTGGTTAATTATCCGCCTGAAAGGTTTACTAAAAGAGGTATAAAAAATAAATTGGAAGAAATTAAAAAATATCCATTTGTGGATGAAATTGAATTTCCATGGTCTTTAAAATATAATAGCTATGGTGTGGATTTTTGGAGAGGAATTGTTTTGGATTTTTCATCTAACGGATTTCGTTTAAGACCGATGGTTGAATTTGGTATTTATAATGATGAGGAAGTGAAAAGTGTTATAGAGTTTTTCAAAAAAATAAACATCTTAAATATAATGACTTCATCGGGTCTTTATTCCGAAATGACGACTTTTGATAGATGGGAAGAAATTAAGGATTTTATACCTAATAAATGGGAAGTTAAAATAGGTGGAGTTATGAATATTTATGATATTAATAAATTTTTAAAATCCGACGTTGATTTAGCTGCTACTACAATATCATTTAAATCTGTTTATAAAGATGAATTGGAATAATTTATTAATTTATGTAGATTCTATTATCTATATATCATTGGGAATATTTTTAATGATATATAATATTATTAAAAAAGGTCAATAATATTATTGACCTTTTTTATTTACAGTATTTATTTTATCTTTTTTATTTTGGTTAGATGTGTTATCGTTGTCTATCTTATTATATAAATCGGGGTAAAGTTTACCTTCACCGTCACCTTGTGGGTATTTTATTTTGAAAAAAGTTCCAAAATCTAATAGATTATGTTTAGCTAACTCATCTTCTCTTTCGATTCTCAATGCTTTATCAATCATTCTTGTTATATTGTCAATATGTGTGTTGAAAATTTTCCAAGTATTATTATTAAATAAACCAAAAGGTTTATCTTTTTTTACTCTGAAATATTGTAATAATATTTTTAAAATAAATTCCATTTTCTCTGATGAATCTATTAAATATCGAGTGTTTTTATTGGTGATAAATTCTTTATTCAATTTGAACTTATCTTCATAGAAAAATAAAGGAATATTGAATTGGAAGTTTTTTATTCTCCAACCTCTATCCTCTACATATCTATTAAACAAATCTGAAATAACATCTATATAAATAGAATCTGTTGTATTACCTTTTAAATATCTATTTTCGTAATCAAATGTTTGTAAAAATTCTAAAAAATCTAATATTATAATAGAATATGTTTCTGAATAATCCCCAATTTTATTATCACTTTTCGTATATAATGGATTTAATATTGTAAATGATATTTCATCTTTATCGTCTATTTTTATTATCAATTTATCTAAATGTTCTTGGAAAGAACCTTCGTCCATTAATAATGAATTTTTATAAGAAGGATTTAATATCTTATAAAAGAACGATGCGAAATTATCATTATTTTCTCCGAATATAATTTCAATATCTTCTTTTTTAGTTAAAAGAAACAATTTAATTAATTCTATTTGTTTCGGTGTTAATTTACCGCTAAATATAATTGGTTGTGCAGTGATATTCAGTAAATTCGAAAACTCTAATATTTCGTTATAATCAAAACTGAATTTATTATTTTTTACAATAGATGATAATATCAAATTATTATCGGGTAACTTATCGTATTTTATATGTGCGGGTTTTTCATCGGGAAAATATTGACAACAAAATTGATAATTTTTTGGTATAAGTTTTTTTACTCTTTCATCTAAAAAGTCTAAGTAATTAAAAGCTTTATGATAATATTTTTGTAAAGCTAAATCGACTTTGTTAATAGGGTGATTAGAAGGAGATTTTGTCCTTATTATGAATTCTTCTCCGTTATACTCTATAAATATCTTAGAACCTTGAATATTTTCATATAAGAAAATATTAGAATCTCTTAACATTTCTATAAAATTATCAACATTTAAATTATTCAATTCTATCAACTTTGACATTATATTTTAGGTTTTTAGTATATATTAAAAAAATTGATTTGGTTTACTGTTTTGGTTATTTTTTACGAAAAAAGTTAAAAAATTTGTTTTTTTAAACAAAAATGTTTATATTTGGCTAATCAAAAATAACTATTGATTTCATTCCTGAAATCTTAGATTCTATAAAAATTCCTGCGGAATTTAGATTAATAAAACCTTCTAAAAATCCCGAAATGCTTTTAGAAGTTAATTCTAAAATAAACAAAACTCGGAAATACGTTTATCAAGATAGTGATGAGGCTAAAGAAAAAAGAAGAAGGGTGAAAAATACATTTAAAGCAAAAAATGATTTTCTAAGTAAAGAATTTCTACTTAGGAAAAACCATGGACATTTAAAAATGAAAAAAATATCATGTGCTATTTAGAGTTTAAAAAAATTAATCTTTACTTGATAAGAAAATATAAAATTTATTTAAATAAAATAATTAAAAAATAAACAAATTAATTTTTAATTATATAATACTCGAATGAATAATATATGTATGAACGATAATTTAGTTTTGTGTAAGTTTGCACAGTTAGCAGAAGGTGAGTTTTTTTATTTATCAAGTGATAATTATATTACGATAAAATGTGAAAAATTGTCAAATAATTTAGCGGAAGATGAAAATTGTAATATAATATTACTATCATCATCGGATGTTGTTAAAGTAGAAGTTTAAATAAATTATTCTTAATCTTATGATTTTAAAATTAGAAAATAAAGATATTATTATCAGTAGTATAAAAAAATATGCTAATGATATAAATATGGATTATTTAGAAATATTAGAACTCTTTTATAAGATTATAACCAAAAGTGAAAAAGATTCTACTAAATTGGATAATTATGTATTCACATTAAAAGATATTTTGAAAAAAGAAACTATTTGGGAAACCGAAGAAGAACTTTTTCACGTAATATCTTTCGAAATTGATAAAATATATACTGATTTAGTTATGAATAATACGGATGAAAATAGTATAAAATCTGTTTTTGAATTTTTAGACAATAATTATTTAGATTTATTTAAAAATTATTATATGAAAAATAATTCTATATCTGAAGAAGATTATGAAGAATGTGTTTTATCGGTTTATAATAATTTCTCATTAGAAAGAGAAGTTGGAGATATTTTAGTTGGTAAATGGTTAGATATGAATATTATTAATTAATCCTTTTTTGTATATAACCATATATAATGACCACAATCCCATATTAATCTATATACTTCTTTTTCAATTATAGGTTTATAAACTCTTTTATTGTTTATTATATGATAACATTTAGGTTCTAATAAAATTATTTTTTCAAATTTTAATATTTTAAAAATATTACCATTGAACAATGAGTGGTCGCTATAAGCGAATATTTTATCGAATGTATAATTGGATTTGAAATATTTGAAAAGTTTTGATGCTCCACCGACAACATTTGAATTTATTTTATTACAAAATCTTATAATTTCTATTTCTTTTTTATATTTAGTGTTAAATGACATTAAATATACCAATTCTTCGTCGTGATATAATCCTAAATTTATATCACCTTGAGAATAACCTTCTATATGGTTTTTTTCCAAAAAATCGTAAATTGTATTTAAATCATCAACTATTTTAATTATACAGAATTTTGCATATATTTTATTTTTTAATGTGCCGAATCTATTAGATAAAATTGATTTTATAATATCTTGTTTGAATGTCCAATCATCCTCATATATGTGTAACAGTTCTATATTTTTCTTCTTACATAACGAAGTTTTTTCCAAGTGATAATTTTTATGTAGAAATTTATCACTATGCCAATATAAACCATTAAATTCTATCGCAATATTATGTGAAGGTATGTAAATATCTATTTCTTTAGGAGTTATTATCTTTTTTGTGTTTTCTATATAACTTATGTTTAATGATTTAATCCATTCTTTTAATTGATATTCTAACCCTGAAGTATTTTTAGAACCTATTTGGTTTTTCAAAGTAGATATTTCAGTGTTGTTCCATTTTAATCTATCGGATAATATTTTATTTGAAATTTTAAATTCTGTATTATCTCTCAAATCTAAAATATTAAATACTCCAAATTCGTAGTTGAGTATTCTAAAATCATTGCCTATTTTATTCGAATATTTTTTGCTAATTTTTTCATTTTCTTTAATTATATATGACTTATATGAAATATTGGCTTTTTCTTTAACTTGTGGTAATAAAAAATATGCATCTTTGCCATATCTATCGTTAAATGTAGCTTTTTTCTTTTCTTTAATAATATCTAATTCGGATACATTTTCTACTCCATATTTTTCCAATATTATTTTTTTACATCTTTCTTTTATTGTGGTGTTTTGAATAGGGTATTTTTCACCATATTTTTCTAAATTATTTTTTTCCTTTTTGTTTTTAATTAATAATTTCTCTTCATGTGTTTTAGATTTTAATTTATTTGCTGATTTTATATAACCACATTTTTTACAATAATATTTTTTTGTAAATATTTCTGTTATTTTTCTATAATTTGAAAATACTACATATTTTTCTTTTTCGCATATGTCGCAGCAACATAGAATTTTAGTTTTAGAATATGGTGCTAAATCGATAGGTTTAATTATAAAATAATTATCTACTATATTATACCCTTTATCGGTATAATATTTACTATTTGAGTTATTTAAATATACTTTGACAAATTCTTGTTTAATCATAATAAATTATATTATAAATAATATAATAGTTTAAAAAAAATTAATCCTTTTTCTTAACAAAAACATGTAAATCGAATTCTTTTATCCCTTCTATTTCTCTTAAATGCGGTTTCCCTAAACCATCTCCCATAATAGCTTTCATAACTCGATATTCCCCTAAATATTTCCCCGATGAACTTATTTTAACCCTATTTCCTTTTTGTCCTAATGCTCCCAATATTGCAACACCTTTACTGCTTGTGGTAGATTTAAGAAATGTTATTCTCATCAACTTTAAATTGTCTTTATCTTGTTCTATGTTTTTATTTTCTAATGGATTGGAAAGATTTAACACAGAATTAGTATTTATTGCCTCCACGACAGATATCTTAACACCTTTATTATCTATGATTACATCTTTTTTAGATTGTATAGCACCTTCTTCAGCCAACTTCTTTTGATTATTTCTTACTTCATCAATATTCACCGACTTAGTAATACCGCCTCTCATTCCTTTATCCAATTCATTATACCCTTCGGGTGTTAATCTGAAAAAAGTTCCTGTAAAACTCATTGACATTATTCTATCGGTTCTAAACAATCTCCAAACCTTGTTAGTGTTTTTGTTTTGGGAAAATGACCAACCATTGATATGATATGCTCTGAGTAGGGGTTTAGCCTTCGAACTCGTTCCCAAACACATAGGATATATAATTCTCGAACGACCCATAACAAATGTATCATCTGCGCCTCTATATTGTATCTGTAGAATCATACCATATTGCATTGCTAAAACCATTAAATCTCTATCAAATTTCATTTCTTTATTTGGCGGAAATTTGGAAAATATTGGATTTGAAAACTTTTTCAAAGAAAATCTTGGAATAAATGATTCGTCGCCATTAGATTCTTTTATAATCAATTTTGATTCATATATATTGGATAATTGATAAATCTCATCTTCTTCTAATTTCGGAAAAAACCACTCATTTACGCTATTGATGCTATGATTTAAAAATATGTTATTATTTTTAATCTCATTTAACATATCAACTTTATTATTTTCGGTTATATTTTTTAAGAATTTCATTTAGAAACGTATTCGTTTTAACTATATATTAAAAAAAATCCCCTTAATTGTAGTTTTAGAAAAATATGTTAGAATATTGGTGAAATTTATATAAAAATAATTTTTTTAAAAGAATATTTTTATTATCTTTGTTATTATAATTATATGATATATGCTTACAAGTGATAGAAAAAAACTTTATATATTTAGGAATTTTGTAGTAGATAAAACTCTGAAGAAATATAATGCGGTAGATTTTAATACATTTACTATAAATTCGGTGAACGGTGTTTCGGATTCTTTTAACAACTCTTTTGTTATTAATAGTAATACAAATATTGCTTTGGGTGATAATGATAATGAGAGTTTTGGTGATTGGAAAAAGGTTTGGGATGGTATTCCGTTTAGTATTCAAAGAGAATATTCTTCTTTGATGGAAAAAAGATGGATTCTATTTAAAATGAAAGTTAAATCTTTATTTTTTAAAGGAAGAAATTCGCCTATCAAGTATTTCAAAACAATTAAAGAAAATATTGAAGAGTTGTCTAATATCGAAGAAAAAATATATTTTTTAGATAAGGTTATTGAGAAATTAGTTATTTCTAAGCAAAATTCTATGTTAGATTCGGCATATTTACAAAAGAGCATTTTAGAATGTGAAAAGATTCTAAAAGATAATGGATATGTCAGATATATTACTGAGGATAATTTGGTTCGATTTACATTGAAGTGTAAAAAAGGATTAAGAATGGATTATGTGAAGGAATTTAATAGAATTATTCCCGATAGTGTAGTTTCTAATAAAGAAGCTGTTGATGATTTAAAAGTTTTTGATAATTATGTGATTCTAAAAGGTTCTAATAAACTTTATTTTGTTGATGATTGGATAGATGAGAAATGCGATTTGACATATGATAAAATAATAAAAGAACTCAACATTGATGAAAAGATATTTTAAAAATTTAACAAATAATAACAAATATAATGATTAAAAAAACAGATATTATGAAAGAATATTTAGAGAAAAGTAAAAGTATCATAGATGAATCTATAGTAAATAGAGGATTGTTTGATAAAAAATTTAGAGATTTATTGCAAGATTTTTCAAAAGAGAAATTCTCAAAAGAAGATTGTTGTAATTTTTTTACAGGATTAAGTAATTATATAACTCAGAAAGAATTACCATATGATATTAAATCTTATTTAAGTAATAAGGTATCACGTTTATCATTTTATAATTTAAAAATAGATAATAATTTTGATGGGGATGTTGTAGATGAAACTATGATGTTAATTTATAAAAATGGTAAAGGTTATAGAGCTAATATAATTGCCAAACATTCGGTAGAGATATTAGAATATTTAAATCTTATAGGTTACGACACGTCATCGATTAAAGATGGTAAATATTTTTTAAACATAAATTTTTATGATAAATTTAAAGTGGAATTTTATGATAGAAAAAAAATCTTAACTCCCTATTATTGTAAAAAAATATCAGATGTTAAAGATTCTTTGGCGAATGGTACTAATCTTGATATTCATCATGATGCTATACATGGTAAATTTGAGCATGTAGAATGTAAAGATTATGAAACATTTTTATCGTTATGTGAAGAAGAAAATAGAAAAAAATTGAAAAATATTTACATCGATGAAAATATTGTCAAAAATAAAATTGATGATATTTTAAAACTAAATATATCAGATGATGTAAAATTGCATGTTATAGATAGATATTTAGATGGTGAGGAAAAAGAAATATCTCTTATAAAAATTGGTTATTATATTGAGGATTTAGATTTGGTGGAAGTTGAAAATAATAAAGAAAATATTAAAAAAATGGAACAATTGGGTTATGATACGAGATATACCGAATTTAATCGATTGTTCGTAGATTTTAAATATTTTGATTTTTATAATATTGATGAAGATTTTCCTAATATAAAATTAGAAAAATATATTTTTGATAAAATTTTAAAATAAATAAATAAACAAATAAATAAATATGAGAAACGAGAGTAAAGAGTTTTTAAAAGAGTATTTAGACAATCCCTCACCGAGTGGTTTTGAAGCTAAAATGGGAAGTCAAAAAATTTGGGCAGATTATATATCTAACTATGTTCATAGTGTTGAATTAGACTCTTATGGTAGTGCTATTGCTACAATGGGTAATGTGGAATCCGATTATAAAGTTGTGATAGAAGCACATGCTGATGAAATTGCTTGGTATGTTAATTATATCGATGAAAAAGGATTTATTCGTGTTATAAGAAATGGTGGCTCGGATGTATTGATAACACCTTCTATGAGAGTTAATTTACATGGTAGAAAAGGAAATGTAACGGGTGTTTTTGGTCATCCCGCAATACATGTTCATAAAAACGATTACAAAGTTAATTTAGATTCGATGTTTGTTGATGTTGGTGCAACATCCAAAGAAGAAGTGTTGGGGTTGGGGATTGAAATTGGAACTCCTATTACATTTAAAGATGGATACTTTGAGATGGGTAATAAGTGGATAAGTGGGAGAGCATTAGATAACAAGGTTGGTGGATTCATAATTGCAGAAGTAGCGAGAAAATTGAGTGAGAAAGAAATAGAATTACCTTATCAATTATGTATCGTTAATGCAGTACAAGAAGAAGTTGGTTTAAGAGGTGGTGGTATGACTGCTGCTAATATAAATCCCGATGTCGCATTTGTTGTTGATGTTTGTCACGATACAACACCTCCTTGTTATAATGAGATGAAAGAAGGAGTTAGTGTTGCGGGTAAAGGTGGGGTTTTAACTGTTGCACCCGCAGTTCATAACAATGTTTTAGATTTTGTTAGAAAAAGATTGGATAAGAAAAAAATACCTTATCAAATGTCAGCATCTACTAATTATACAGGGACTGATACCGATGCATATGCTTATACGGGTAAGGGAATTCCATCATGTTTAATTTCAATTCCATTGAGATATATGCATACGACAATAGAAACTTGTTCTAAAGATGATGTTGATTCTATTATTAAATCTTTTGTAGAAATTCTCAAAAATATAAAAGAGGGTCAGAGTTTTAAATATGAATTATAATTAATATTTTCTAAATACTCGAAGATGAATTAAATAATTGTTCTTCGAGTATTTTTTCTATATTTTTTAAATTGTAATATGGTATTCTCAATAATCGTATGTTATTGTTTATACAAAAAATATTTTTTATACCATCTCTCTTCTTAGTTAGTTCAAATTCTACTTCTCCTCCGTAATGTTTTATTATTTCAAAGTGTTGTTTTCCATCATATTCTATACATATATTATAATCGGGAAGATAAAAATCGAATGGTAGGGGTAGAATGTTTCTACATTCTTTAAATTTATATTCTATGAAATAATGAATGTTATTTGATTCTAAAAAATTTGCAATTTTTTTAGAACCTTTACTTTTTTTAAAAGTATCTAAACCTTTTGGTTCTTTTCCATATAAATGATTTAATAATGGTTGATTATATATCTTATTATTATAAACTATATCAACATTATCTTTGATAGAGTTAAACTTAACTAATGAGTAATCGAATTTATAATTATGTATGATATTGGAGCGTTCGATAAAGCTTTGTAAAGTTATTCTATTTATTGTTTCGGGTGAAATTCCTTTTAAATGTTGGTATGGTGTTTGTAAAAATTCTATTTCGTTATATAAAATGATAACATTTGTATCGCAATTTTTATTCAACTAAAGAATAGTCATATTTATCTCCATGTATTTTTTTAGATTTTTCTATAAATTCATCTTTAGTAAATCTATGGGTTGTTTTTTCGGGAGAACTTCCATTTAAATGGTTTTTCGGAAGTTGTTCATAAACATTATCGTTGTAAATAATTTTAATTGGTGTTAAATTATTTACGTAAACAACTAAAGAATAATCGTATTATCACCGTGCTTATTTCTCGCTTTTTCTATAAACTTTTCAGTGTTTATTCTATTTTGATTATTTATTCTTTCGGGTAATTTTCCTTGTAAATGATTAGTAGGACTTTGTTCGTATATAGTATCATTAAGAATAATTTTGACTTTTATTCTATTATTTATATAATTAACTAAAGAATAATCATATTTATCACCGTGTACTTTTCTCGCCTTAAATATAAAATTATCATTCAATGACATTTAAATAAATATTTTTCCTATATATATTTATTGATATATCCTAAAATAAAAAAAAGTGGCATTTGCCACTTTTTTTTTTATTTTTAAACTCCTACGTTATAATTAAAACTAACAGCGTCTGTATCATCTAAAGGATATAGTGCTAATATACTATTCCAATAAAATTCATCACCCGCTTGTATATCGGCTAAATTTCTTCCAATTGTACCACTACTTGATGGTTGTGCGAAATATCCATCGCCGTTAGATGATGATGTTCCGAGATTTATAACTACTCCATTGACAGTGACTTCAACGTAGCCGTCTGATATGGGAGTGTTTGTTATTGTTAATCCTGAGAAAACACCGTTACTACCTGCAACATTAAGAGGTGTCATGTTTTTATCTAAGAGTGTTGGTTTAGAACCACTTGCTTGAATTGTTTGTGAAATAAATTGACCTGTATAAACATATGCTTTCACTCTACCGTTGTTACCTAAAACGAATGAAGAACCATCGTCATATCCTTCTTGTGTAACAATACCCGCAAAACAATCTATAAACCAATCCGCAGAAGATGATGGTGGAATCTCAACTGTTGCTGCTGCATCAGAAAATAATAAAGGTCTGAAGTTATCACCAAAAGATTGCGGAATTAGATTTCCCACATAATCGTTTGGTGCGTATGCTAATTTTGTTAAAGGGTTTGTTTTACCCACTAATGATGCTGGAACTGTTCCGCTTAATTTGGTTCTATATGATTGATATGTTCCTAATGTTACAGTATCTGAACCAAGAACGGGTTCGAGTACTAATGTTATTAAATCTGATACAATTCCCGAATTTGACGGGTCTGTTGGATTCGAATTAATATCGTTACCAAAAATTCTACTACCCGTTAATATTATCCCCGACGGGATAGCTTCGTTATATAGCTCTCTGTTATTAGATGTATGTGATTTACCTAATAATGATTTGAATGCGTAGTTTGCTTTACTTTTATCTAATAGTGACATTTTTAATTATTATTTTTATGCGATATTAATCGTATCTATTGTACCTGTCCAAGAGGCTGATGCTGTTATTTTTAAGATTATAACATTACCCGAATTTGCTGTTGTTTTAGTACCTATGGTTAGTCCCCATGCAGCACCTGCTACGTTACCAACGTTTGCTCCACCCGAAGCATTGTATGCACCAATTGCTGAATCAGCTGTATATGCTGTCATACAATCTTTCCATTCAGTTACACTTGAACCATTCTTAGTTTGAGAAGGTGCTAATATTTGAATGTTTAAGTTGTTACCACTTGGTGTTGTTGCGGCTTTTACGAATGTTGTAGATGATGCGGTAACGTTCATAACAAAGTTAGATTTACTTGGTAAGTAATAATATCTATAATAAACTCTGTTTCCTGTAGCCGTTGAGTAGTTTGGATTTCCAACGGGTGCGTTAGTAACTGCTCCAAAATTACCACTTGTAACAGATGTGCCCGTGGTTTTATTAGGGTATCTCAATAAACCGTTAAATATCAACATACCGTTGTTATATAATGCGTTAGCACCTACTAAAGATTCTATAGATGACCATGAATATGGATTAGTTCCACCCGAAGCATAACCAACAATGTTGTCTTTATTACTTTCGATAGCATTTGTCATTCTATATGTTTCTGTATTAAATTGTTCCGCAGTATCTGTCGAACCCGTATTGATAGTATCCAATAATATAGCAAATGCTGATTGGTTTCCTAATCCTGTGGCGGTACTCTGAACAGTTCTTAAAACCGATGTACTGATTGTTAAAGGTGCTCCTAAAATTCTAACAGATGTGTTATTAACGTTTACAGTTTTATTTGTTATAACAACCGTATCATTCTCATTTGTTGTTAAGTTTGGTATTGCTTGTGCTGTTGCACTTCCGTTTGTTACGTTAAAAGAAATTGCTGAAGCAGAAGGTGAGTAAGTATATGGATAAACCCCTGATAGCGTTACATCATATTGTGCACTACCTGATTGGTGGTATTGTACCCCTGATAAATAGCGAGAACCTGCCATTACTAAGTTATCTAAAACTGCACCACTTGCAGTTATTGTGCCTGTGTTGCCGTCTACTATAAAATCATATGTTTGTGTGTTATTACTACCCGAACTTGTTACATGTGTTATTTGTATTGTTTTATACCCTCTGTTGTTAGAGCCCCACTCTGCTTGATTTACCGTCCAACTACCTGTTCTATATTTAAAGGATGGGAAAGGTGTTCCTTGTGGGAATAATGCTGATGTTGCAGCCGATAAAGTAAAACCGCTTCCGTTACCGTTTAATGAACTACCCGAACCAAATGTTGATAAATCTACCGTGTGTATAATAACGCCGTCTAATTTTAGTTGTAAAATTCCCGAATTCCCAGGCGAAAACGCATTCGCCGCATATGCAGGATTTGGTGTACCGCTACCAACCACTGTTGTATTTGCTAACACTCCCGTTATATTTTGATTTGCAGGTATTATACCTTGTGCGTTTCCGCTGACGTTGTATGTACCGTTTATGTTAAGTGTTGGGTGGTTGTCATAATTTGTTACCGTATTACTTGAGCCAAATGATAATTTACCCGCAACACCCGTAATACTTTCCGAAGTTGAAGAGAGAATTGGTGCATTTGGAGGTACTAAAGCATCTAATATTGCAGTTACTTTATCGAAAGCATCTTCCATTGTATCGTTGTTGGAGATGTTTGCTGAATTTGTTACGCCGTATGTTCCATCGGTAGGACCTTCCGAAAGCGTCAAATCAATCTGTTTTCTTTTAATTTTTGAAGACATTTAATTATACTAATATTTTAAACTATATATAAAATAAGGGATATTAAATCTTTTAAAAATTGAAAAAAAAATACGCTTTTCCCTTAAATGGTGTTTTTGGAAAAATAAATGTTAAAATATTTGGATAATTGCTTGTTTTTTAGTATATTTGTATTATGATAGCAACAAAAACATCAATTCAAGGTAAAATTGCACAATTAAAAGGATACCAACAAACTTTTATTGATGAAATTTTAAACAATTTGCTTTTAGTTAATTCTATTGATATTAACGAATCCTTAAAACCTACTGTATGCTATCACTGTGATTCCAATATGATTGTAAAGCATGGAGGAAACAGAGTAAGATGTAAAGCATGTGGTTCAACTCAAATTGAAAGAAGCCTTAAATAACATAAATCTAAAAGGTAAGACTATCATTACAGATAAAGGAACTTCTATCTGTTCATATATGCGTTCATTAGATGGTATTACACATAAATCATTTATATCTGCTGATGTAAAGAAAGGTTTAGTTAAGGATGATGTTCATAATAACAACATCAATAATGTAATGAGTTTATACCGTCAGTGGCAGAAAGATTTTAATGGATATTCTACAAAATATGAGTGTAATTATCTTACTTGGTTTAAAGTGATGAGACTATTTAAAAATGATATGTTATCATTGAAGAATGTGATAAACCAAAGTGTTAATAGTTTAACACATTCTCAATACAAAGGCATCTTTGGATACTATGAACGCTTTGTAATTTAATCTCTCCAAACATTAGCATTCCAATAGAAGTTTGGATAATAACCACTTGTATAACCTTGTGCTATTTTAGAAGCTACCTCTTCATTTCTAATATCTTCATCATTTTCATCTTCTTGAATTTGAACTGACCATGAACCATTATACCTTGGTTCTTCACCATATAATTCACCACTTGTATATCCTTCTCTTACCATTTCAGATATTCTTTCCGAAACAGATTCTTCTATCATATCTATTTCTTCTTGGCTAAAATCCGATTGCCAATCAATACCAACTGATTCGTCTTCTGATTTATAACTTTCAAATGTTTTCAAATATTTCATATTAATAAATTATATTTTTATTATATATTATTTTTTAAACACAGTTTATGGGAAAAGAGTAAAAAAAAACTATTTTTTTATTATTTTTTTGATATGAAAAATTTTATCGTTTAATAATACTTTAAGTAACCAATAACTATCAACTAAATCGGGGATAGGGCTCGGTATAGTTGACATTTTATATAGCTCTTGAAAATTCTCCTTTATAAATTTCGATAAATTGGAATCACATGGATAGTCGTGTAGTGCTTTTAACATTTGATGTTTTTTAAAATTTCCACCCGCAATACCATCAACGCTTCTTGTGGAATATGTAATTGTTTTTTTCCCTTTCTCTTCCCATCCATATACAAGACCGCAACAACCTTGTTTTAAAGAAGATGGTGAGTATATATGTATTTCGGAATTTTCTATATTATTTTTTATTTTATTTCTTAATATAGTACCTAATGCGATTAAATCTAAAAGGGATACGGTATTACCCGAAGCATATGAATAGCCTTCTATTGCTACTAATGTTTTACCTTCTACTAAATATTTTTTTATTTCATCCACAATAAAATTCATATTATTGTCATAATCATAAATTTTAAAAACTTCATTTTCGGAATAATCATCGCTATATTTATATGTAACATTGTGTATAGATACGTAACTATCTATCAGTTTAGTCCATTTTGTGGCTTTGTTATAATTTTTCATAAATGAAAGATATTTATAACCATTCTTGTTATATAGACTTATTCCTGTAGATGTTAATGAGAGGTCAATTCCAATAAAATTCATATATAAAATATATTTAGTTTATATATAAATTTTGTAGTGTTTCTTAAAAAATGTTATTAATTTTGTTTAAACGAATTTCTTTTAGTAAAGATGATTTTATTTTTTCTATAGTTTTTTCTGAAAGGTATTTTTTATGATTGATTTCTTCATTTTCAGATTCGTATTCTGAAATAACTTTTAATATATCAGTTTTTTTACTTCAAATGGTTTGTTTTTAGATATTAGGATATAGCAATATGTATTGAAAGCACTCGGATTTTCCAATACTATTTTCAAAGATTCTATATAAGTCATAAATTATTTAAATCAAATGGTTCTACAAATTTCCAATCTTTTTCAAAATCATCAATACTTGAAATGATGATATCTGATATAGAATTTATGTTTTTTATTGATAACATTCCATGTGAGCGAGTATTTTCTTTTCTATAGATAACTTCCCAATATTGTCCATAATACCAATGTTTATGTAAAGATTCTATGATACCTATCTCATTATCTACTTTGTTATATATTTTTAATCCCAAAATAGGATGATATTTTTCTTCACGGAGAATCCCATCTATAGATGTGTGTGTAAACAAATAGTATGATTCTGTTTTTCTTACTTTATTACTCATTAATTTACTGAGTAACCTCATATCGAAAGTTATACCCAATTTAAAATCATCACATGTTAAGTTTTCAGTTGTATAGGCGAATCTTTGCATTTTGTAAATATATGAAAAAAATAACAAAAAAACAAAATAATTAAAGATTATTTTCCAAAAAATTCTTAATTTTATTTTTTCTCAATAAATCGTGATATGTTAAATTTTTAGATTTAAATAATATAGGTTTAAAATTTGCTAATTTTTCTATGTGATTATTGTTCTTTTTATCTATTTTGTAACCGAGTAATGTTTTGTTTTTATTTGGTATTTTTTCCAAATCTATAGTTTTGAAAGATTTAAACGGCTTGTTGTTTATATACATTACTTTACTACCACATGAAAAAGTGATTTGAAATAGATAATTATCTTTTTCAACTAAAAATGTATCATTAAATAGTATAGGATATTCGTAATCAATCCACATAGCTATCATATCGAATCCTATATTTTCTAATTCGTTTATCAAATTATTAATAGATGTTTTCTTTAAATATATAACTTCTTTTTCTAAATTTTTAAATATTTCTGTGTGAATCATAATATTTTTTTTATTTTATTTTTTCTTATAGTGTTTTTAAATTCAGTATTGATATATGTTAGTATATCTGTTTCATTTTTAAAATCTATATATTTAGTATGTGTGAAGCTTTCTAAATATTCAACAATTGAAAAATAAGCATCTTTTATATATATTATATAACGTTTTTTTGGAGTATCGTATATTAAAATATCCCCCAACATTTTCTTTGTTTCACACACAAAACCTATCTGTTTTAATAACAGATAGGTTTTGTGTGAAAATGGATATGTTGGTTTATAATTAAGCATATATTTATATAATTTGTATATTAAAAAGTTTTTAATTTTTCAATATATAAGAGAGGAAATAGACTTTTATATATACATAAAACGAGTAAAATTATGAAATGTTTAGAATTTTTAGATAAAAAAGGTATAGGGTATAATAATTTGAACCGTTCTTTTATAAATCATGTAGAAGACAGTTCATATTCTATTATTTTAAATTCTGCTGAGAGTGATATGTGTAGAAGTTATGCACTGTATATATTGTATTGGGTTTCGAAAGAAGAAAATAGAAATAAAACCGTATATGTGTATTGTCATCATTTGGAAAAAGTATATGCTATAAAAAGGGAGTTATCTGAATTGAGTAAAAGAATTTATATGCCTACGGAAGTAGATTGTGAAAGATATATTAAATATAAAAATGGATGTAAAGTCAGAATTTTCAAATTACATAAACATGTTAAAATGGATGAACCTGTTCATTTTGCTATTTGTGTAGATTTTGCTGAGGCACAGAATAATGTTTTTATGAAATTTTATAAAGCATTTATAACATCTGCTGCATCAGAGAGAAATAATAAATTGATTGTGAGCTCACATCCGAACGGTTTGAATTTATTTTATAAATTATTTAGAGATGCTGAAGCGGGTATTAATAATTTAAAACCTTTAAGATTGTATTTTTGGGAAGATGGTAAAAAAGATTCTGAATGGGTTATGGAACGTATAAAAAAATATGGTGAAGATGTTTTTAATCAGAAATATAATTTAATTTTTTCTAAAATGATACGCAAAGTTATAAAAGAGAATCCTAAAAAAAGAGGTAGAAAACCATATAAAAATGTCGGTGAAGATAAAAATGAATAAAAAGTTTATAACTTTTTATTCATTGAATTTTTATTTAATAAAATCTTGGATTAACTATTTTATCTATTTTTTCTATAAAAAAATAGTTAGTACCTATACAAAAAATGATATATATGGGATTTAATCCAAATAATATACATGTAAATATAGATATCCACGTACTTTGACAATAAACACACATCCCTAATGGCATAGAAATATTATCCCATCTTTTTTTTGCTTTTTTAGATTTAAATTTCTTTCTCAACCATCTGAGATAAGTGATATATCTTATGCCAATAAAATTCCACCTATATAACCATTGTAAAAAGAAGGATAACGATGCTGTTATAAATCCCACGCCTATAATTGATAGTATTGTTAAAATTACTAAAATTATTTTTTCTAATTCTATACTCATATATTCTATATATTAAATTGTATTAAGAAAGAACCACTTCTTCCCATCCAATTGAAACCTTAAAACCTAATTGATTTAGATTTGCAACTTTTTCAATTGTTAATGTAACCTTTGCACCATCAAAATAATATTCATCATAAGTTTTTCTTTGCCTAAAACTACTTTCAATTTCAGGAAATACTTCAACAATATCCCTTAAAGTATCACCTGTGATTATTACTTGTTCTAAATTTAAAATTCGTTCCATAAAATTGTGTACATAACAAAGTAAAAGCAATAGGTGTTATGTGGTTTTAACTATCGCAGTTGTTAATATTTAAGTTTCTATTTCAATTTTTAAAGTTTAGTTATTTTAGGATTAAACTTATAATAAAATATTATAAATACTATTACACTATTAAGTCCGCAATTGAAAATTATAGGAGTTTCTTTTATGCGAATCGCATATATTAATGCAAATATTTCCCCAAATAACCACAAAAGAATAAACATCCAACTGATACCATCTGAATTTTTTTTCTTATAACATTCTATCGCTTGTGGCAACCCACAAATAGATAACATAACCGAGCCTAACCAACCAACAATTTCCATATTTATTTTAACTTTTCATACCACATCGAAACAGTTTTTGAAGTTTCTAAACACCAAAAATCCGAATAATGTTCTTTTTCTATATATAAAGAAGCTGTGACAACTTTTTTATCATGTGATAGTAATTTGTATGTAAATTTCCTAATAGTTTTACCGCTACATATTTTATCGTCTACTAATAAAATATTTTTAAATTTATTTGGTATATTTTCGATTTCCGATGTGGTATATAAAGGTTTTTCTAAATAATTCGAAATTACAGCACCCATTATGAAACCACTTCTTTTAATAGCGACAATAGCATCTATATCAACATTGTTATCATTCAATGTTTTGCAAAGATTCATTAAATCTTCAAAATATTTTTCTTTAGGAATAATGACTTCTGAATACATATAAACAAATATAGTAAAAAAAATCGAATAAAAAAAGAAATATTGATTTTTTATATATAGGATATGAAATATATCGAATTATTTGAAAGTTTTTCTACAAAACCACAATTAGTACCATTAATTGAATATTATAAAACCCTTTCTAAAAAAGAAGATTTAATAGGTTTAAAGGTATGGGATGTTATAGAAGAAGAATTTGTATATATCAAAAGCATAGATAATGGTATTTTATGGTGTGCTGTGGATATACATAGCAGTGATGTTAAAGAATATAAAATAGAAGATTTAAAAATAGAAATAGAATAATATGAAATATAAATATGTAATAACAGAAGAAATTCCTTATAGTGGAAAAAATATTAAAATGTGGGAGAAATATATTTCAAATGAAAACGTTGATGGTGATGAAGATGATTTTGACCCATTTTCACATGTTATTAAAAAAGATTATTCATCAGATGTGAAAGACGAATTAGATTTTTTACATATTACAAGAAACAATAAAAAGTTAAAACATCCTTTTTTATCATTACCTGCGGGTTATTCATGCCCCGCTGCACAGGATTGTAAATCTTTAGCATCAAGACACGGACAAACTTTTAAAGATGGTAAAAAGATACAGGATTTTGGTCAGTTTAGATGTTATTCAGCATCCGCCGAAGTTCAATATGAACAAGTTAGAGAAATTAGATGGAAAAATTATGATTTATTACTTAAATGCAAGGGAGATAAACAAAAAATGATAAATTTGATTTCGGATTCTATAAAGAAAAGTATATCCGAAGATGGTATATTTGGGGTGTTTAGAATACACGCAGATGGCGATTTCTTCTCACAAACTTATTTTGATGCTTGGTTAGAAGTGTGTAATATGTTCCCAAAAGTAAACTTTTATGCTTATACTAAGTCTTTGATGTTTTGGATTAGAAGAATTAATAATATACCTTCCAATTTAAATTTAATCGCCTCTTATGGAGGTAAATTTGATGATATGATTGAAAAACATAATCTTAGAAATGCTATTGTTGTTGATACTATCGAAGATGCTAAAAAATTAAGAAGAAAAATAGATGTTGATGATTCTTTAGCATATGGCACAACCGAAAACTTCGCATTACTATTACACGGTTCTCAAAAAGGTGGCACAGAAAGAGCTAAACAAGTTATAAAAAATAGAAATATTGTAGATAAAATAAAAAAAGATTAAAAAAATTTGGTTTTTTCATTATTTAGTTGTATATTTGTATCACTAAACTACTCAAACTATGAAAAATCAAATAACAATTATCAGGATAGCTACACAAGACAATGCTTATAGTAACATAGATAGATATGTTCATTTTTTCGGAGATGTTAGAGTTGAGGTTGAAGAATGTTATGGTTATTATTACAAAAACCCGTTCAATCAAACAGTAGAGATTCTTGGTAAAATATATGATATTTTATGGGTTCATAATAAGTCGATAAATAAATATAAAAATATATAAAAAGGTATCAAAATATATAAAAGGGGATGATATATTTTATATATATTTTGATGAAACAGCGGATTAATTTAGTTGAGAGACATATAATTAAGTCGAATCATTCTTTTTATAAAGAGTGTGAATATTTATGTAAGTTATCTAAAAACTTATATAATAAGTCGTTATATGAGACGAGGCAGAAGTATTTTTTAGATAAGTGTTTTAAAAATTATATAGATAACTATTATGATTTAAGAACTTCTAAAGAGTATAGAAAATTACCCGATAAAGTTTCAAAACAGACAT
>JACCDZ011824025.1_pt1 | contig 23261 bp, 14 predicted proteins | sample 7449551 | NCBI WGS metagenome assembly JACCDZ01 (sample SAMN15323452, study PRJNA562643) | freshwater metagenome | isolation source: river surface water | place: USA:Blue River Watershed | collected 2017-08-18 | reverse complement strand
TTCATATTCTTTAAAATCTCTAGTTCTAGAAACAAAAAGTGTTTGATTTTCAACCTTTATAGACAAGAAAACACCTCTTGAAGTAGCTTCATAATAAAGAGTTGGCACCTCATTTTGTTGCATGGTTACTTTTCCCGAAGTCACTACACTTTGATCTGGAAAAACTGTTTTATTTTCCACTACATTCGTTTCTGTAGCTTTCTTTTTGCAGTTGCAACTTGTAATTGTAATGGCGATAGTTGCTAATATTGTAAGTACTTTCATAAATAGTTTTTTAAGATAACATCATTTTTGCCTTTTTAACGGCTTCTACAAATATATCAATTTCTTCTTTAGTATTATAAAAAGCAAAACTAGCTCTTATCGTACCTGGAATTTTGAAAAAGTCCATTATAGGTTGCGCACAATGATGTCCGGTACGCACCGCTATACCTAATTTATCTATAATCGTGCCAATATCATACGGATGAATATTTTCTATATTAAATGAAATCACCGAAGCTTTTTTAGTTAAATCCGTTGGGCCATAAATCGTAACGCCTTCAATTTCTTGTAAACGTTTAGTTCCGTATTCTAATAATTCGTGTTCGTGTTTGGCAATGTTATCAAAACCGACTTCATTCATATAATCAATAGCCACTCCGAAAGCAATTCCTCCACAAATATTTGGAGTTCCCGCTTCAAATTTATGAGGTAAATCAGCATATGTTGTTTTTTCGAAAGTTACGGTAGCAATCATTTCTCCACCACCTTTGTAGGGTGGTAATTTACGCAACCATTCTTCTTTTCCGTATAACATTCCTACTCCTGTTGGGCCACACATTTTGTGCGCTGAAGTCACATAAAAATCAACATCCAAAGCTTGTACATCTGGTTTAATATGCGGACAAGATTGCGCGCCATCAATTAAAACTGCTGCGCCAACAGCATGCGCTTTTTGAATGATTTCTTCAATCGGATTTAAAACTCCTAAGGCATTTGAAATATGATTACAACAAACTAATTTGGTTTTGTTTGTCAATAATGTATCGTACTCATCCATGATTAATTCGCCATGAATATTCATGGGAATGACTTTTAAAATCGCACCCGTGTGTTCACATAACATTTGCCAAGGCACAATATTACTGTGATGCTCTAATGCTGAAACGATAATTTCGTCATCTTTATGTAATAAGGAAGCAAAACCATTTGCAACTAAATTAACACTTTCAGTAGTTCCGGAAGTGAAGATAATTTCATAGGAATGTTTGGCATTAAAATGCTTTTGGATTTTGAATCGCGCTTGTTCGTAGGCATCCGTTGCTAATTGACTTAACGTATGTACGCCACGATGAATATTAGCGTTGTATTTGGAATAATACTCCACAATACTATCAATAACTACTTGTGGTTTTTGCGAAGTGGCTCCGTTATCAAAATACACTAAAGGTTTTCCGTTTACGGTTTGGGACAATATTGGAAATTGTGCTCTTATTTTCTGAACATCAAACATATCATAACTATTTGTGGCAAATTTACGATATGATAATTTAAAATAGGAATAAATAAATATTAAAATCTACTTAAAATTTAATTTTTAAACTAACTATTCTCATTGTTTCGAAATACAAAAACAAAAAACCAGTTAAATACCTAAATTTAACTGGTTTTATTTATATTATATAATTTTTATGCTTCTTTAAAACATCTTTTATTAAAGACAATTAAAATTCCAAATCCAGTTGAAATGGCAATATCGGCTACGTTGAAAATCGCATTGAAAAAAGTAAAGGGTTTTCCGCCAATGAAAGGCACCCATTCTGGCATTAGGGCATCTTTAATGATTGGGAAATAAAACATATCTACTACTTCACCATGAAACCAAGTTCCGTATGGTTCGTTGGAGAAAATGGTTGCAACTTGACTGTTACTATCATTAAAAAGCACACCATAAAAAACAGAATCAATAATATTACCAATGGCTCCTGCTAAAATTAATGTAATAGCGATAATTAAGTAATTCGATAAGCCTTTTCTAATTGAATCATACAACCACCAAGAAATTCCTCCAACTGCAAAAATTCTGAAAATAGTTAAAAATAATTTTCCGTAATCACCAGGAATTTGAGCACCCCAAGCCATACCTTCGTTTTCTACAAATAAAATTTTAAACCATGCATTTTCTTCTTTACCAAACACATCAATGTGCTCATTTAAAATAAAGTTTGTTTTGACATAGACTTTAGAAATTTGATCAATTAGAATTATTATAAATACAAAGATGTAAGCTTTTTTAATGTTCATTTTTTAATTTTTTACAAAAATAGCAATTTAAAGTAATAAAAAACGCCCCAAAAGGAGCGTTTATATATTTATTAACGTTTTTTAACGCTGTAAATTTTTGGCTTCGATGCTCATAGTGGCGTGAGGAACAATTTTTAATCTTTCTTTATTGATTAATTTTCCTGTTACTTTACACAAACCGTATGTTTTGTTTTCGATACGAATTAAAGCGTTTTTTAAATCACGAATAAATTTTTCTTGACGAATAGCTAATTGCGAATTTGCTTCTTTACTCATCGTTTCACTTCCTTCTTCAAAAGCTTTGAAAGTTGGTGAAGTATCGTCAGTTCCATTGTTGGAATCGTTTAAATAAGCACTCTTAATTAAATCTAAATCGTTCTTAGCTTTTTCTAATTTTGAATTGATTAATTCTTTGAATTCAGCTAATTCTGCATCTGAGAATCTTATTTTTTCATCTACCATAATTCCTTTTTTTTAGTTATTTTCAATTTAGGTAAAATGCAATTGACTTTCCTATTTTGAAATTAAGATTATTGTTTTTAGCTCATCGAACTCAATTTCCGTACCATTATTAATTTCTGACACAAAAATTAGTTCATTAGTAAGTGTTTCTGATTTAATATACGATAAATTTGCGTTTACGGCTTGTTCAATCGTTTCATTATTTTGAATTTGAACGGTAATTTTATCTGTAACTTCCAAACCAGAATCCTTACGGATATTTTGAATTCTGTTGACTAACTCTCTCGCTATCCCTTCCTTGCGTAAATCATCAGAAATAGTAATATCCAATGCTACTGTAATTCCGTTTGAATTGGCAACTAACCAACCTGGGATATCTTGAGAAGAAATCTCAACATCTTCGATTGTTAAAGTAATACTTTTTTCTGAACTAACAATTGTTATTTCACCTGCTTTATCTAATTCATTAATTTGATCTTGAGAAAAAGCCTGTATCTCTTTGGCAATCAAGCCCATATCTTTACCAAAACGTGGTCCTAAAGCTTTAAAGTTTGGCTTAATTTGCTTCACTAATACGCCAGAAGCGTCTTCTAATAGTTCTATTTCTTTTACGTTAACTTCCGCTTTAATTAGATCTTCAATCGCTAAAATTTCTGCCTTAAAAACCTCATCAAGTACCGGAATCATTACTCTTTGCAACGGTTGACGTACTTTAATCATTTCCTTTTTACGAAGTGATAAAACCAATGAAGAAATCGTTTGCGCTTTCTGCATTCTACTTTCTAGTGATTTATCAACAAAGTTTTCAACCGAAACTGGGAAGTTCGCCAAGTGAATACTTTCAAAACTTTCCTTATTAGTTGTGGCATTCAGGTCTTTATACAGCTTATCCATAAAGAATGGCGCAACAGGTGCCGATAATTTAGCCACCGTAACCAAGCACGTATAAAGCGTCTGATAAGCCGCAATTTTGTCTTGCGCGTACTCCCCTTTCCAGAATCTACGACGACACAAACGCACGTACCAGTTACTTAAATTCTCTTGTACGAAGTCGGAAATCATCCTTGTGGCACGAGTAGGTTCATAATCCGCATAGGCTTCATCCACTTGTTGAATTAACGTGTGTAATTCCGATAAAATCCAACGGTCAATTTCTGGTCTTTCTGCTAATGGAACCTCAGCTTCCGCATAAGTAAATCCATCAATATTAGCATATAAACTAAAGAAAGAATACGTGTTATATAATGTTCCGAAGAATTTTCTTCTAACCTCAGCAATTCCTTCTGAATCGAATTTTAAGTTATCCCACGGATTGGCGTTTGAAATCATATACCAACGTGTTGCATCTGGACCAAATTCAGTCAATGTATCAAATGGATCGACAGCATTTCCTAAACGTTTTGACATTTTTTGTCCGTTTTTGTCTAACACTAATCCGTTTGAGACTACATTTTTATACGCAACTCTATCAAAAACCAATGTTGAAATCGCGTGTAACGTATAAAACCAACCACGAGTTTGGTCAACTCCTTCTGCGATAAAATCAGCAGGGAAATCCTGGTTATTATCCACTTTTTCTTTGTTTTCGAAAGGATAATGCCATTGCGCGTAAGGCATTGAACCTGAATCGAACCAAACATCAATTAAATCGCTTTCACGTTTCATTGGTTTACCTGAAGCTGAAACTAATACAATTTCATCAACTACATTTTTATGTAAGTCCACTAAATCATAATTCGCTTCATCCATGTTTCCGATTTCGAATCCTTTGTATGGATTTTCGGTCATGAAACCAGCCGCAATTGCTTTTTCAATTTCGTTATATAATTCTTCTACGGAACCAATTAAAACTTCTTCTGTTCCATCTTCATTTCTCCAAATTGGTAATGGAATTCCCCAATATCTTGAACGAGATAAGTTCCAATCGTTCGCATTTTTTAGCCAATTTCCGAAACGACCTTCACCAGTTGCTTTTGGTTTCCAGTTGATGGTTTCGTTTAAATCGAACATTCTATCTTTAATTTCGGTTACTTTGATGAACCAAGAATCTAATGGATAGTATAAAATTGGTTTATCCGTTCTCCAACAATGTGGATAACTGTGGACATATTTTTCAACTTTGAAGGCTTTATTTTCTTCTTTTAATTGAATAGCGATTTCAACATCAACAGAACGTTCTGGCGCTTCTCCTTCGTTGTAATATTCATTTTTAACGTATTTCCCAGAATAATCACCTAAACCTTGGATGAATCTTCCTTGTAAATCTACCAATGGTACAGGATTTCCGTTTTCGTCTAAAACTAACATTGGCGGTACTTCAGGCGTTGCTTCTTTGGCAACTTTAGCATCATCTGCACCAAAAGTTGGAGCCGTGTGTACAATTCCAGTTCCATCTTCAGTTGTAACGAAATCTCCAGCAATTACTCTAAACGCATTTTCTGGATTTTGATAAGGTAATGTTAATGGCAATAATTGTTCGTAACGAATTCCTACTAAATCAGCTCCTTTCGCTTCCGCTAAAATTTGATACGGAATATTTTTATCACCTTCTTTGAAATTTTCGAAATCAGACGGTTCAGTTGAAGCAAAAAATCCTTTTCCGAATTGTTTACCCACTAAGTTTTTAGCTAAAATTACTTTTATTGGTCGGAAAGTATATTGATTGAACGTTTCTACTAAAACATAATCGATTTTTGGTCCAACTGTTAATGCTGTGTTAGATGGCAACGTCCAAGGTGTAGTTGTCCAAGCTAAAACATGAACCTCTCCAAAACCTTGTAAGAAACTTGGTAACGTTTCGATGATTGTTTTGAATTGCGCTACAACTGTGGTATCCGTAACATCGCGATACGAACCTGGTTGATTGACTTCGTGCGAAGACAAACCTGTTCCTGCTTTTGGCGAATACGGTTGAATCGTATAACCTTTGTATAATAAATCTTTGTTATAAATCTGTTTTAGCAACCACCAAACCGATTCCATGTATTTCGATTTGTAAGTCACATACGGATCTTCCATATCTACCCAATATCCCATTTTTTCGGTTAAGTCATTCCACACGTCTGTATAACGCATAACGGTTTTTTTACACGCTTCGTTATATTCAGTAATTGAAATGGTTTTTCCGATATCTTCTTTGGTAATACCTAATTCTTTTTCGGTACCTAATTCTACAGGTAAACCGTGGGTATCCCAACCTGCTTTACGCTTTACTTGGAACCCTTTTTGGGTTTTGTAACGACAAAAAATATCTTTAATCGCACGCGCCATCACGTGGTGAATTCCAGGTAATCCGTTCGCTGAAGGTGGTCCTTCAAAAAACACATACGGTTGGTTTCCTTCACGAGTGGTTACACTTTTATCAAAGATGTTATTTTTTTTCCAAAAATCAAGAACTTCTGATGCTACTGTTGGCAAGTCAAGTCCTTTGTATTCAGTAAATTTTGTGCTCATTTTGTCGCTTTCTAAAATCAATTTGCGAAAGTAATCATAATAAGTAAAAAGGCAAAAGTAAAAAGGCAAAAGTTGCTTTTATCACAATAAAAAAACCATCACTTTTTTATTAAGTAATGGTTTTTAAAAAATTTGTACGATAAAATATTTCTTCTTGACTATTTTCATTTTAATTTCTAATATTAATTACTATCCATTTACTTAATGTTCCATCGTATACAAATTCAATTGTTCCTACACCTGATGTTGACGTTGATGAACCCAAAGTATCAATATTGTTAGCAGGTGTTAAAGAACTCATACTATTGATGGTAAGATTTACCGCAGATGAGTTGTAAATGATAAGATGTCTTCCATCAGTACCTCCAGAAATACCTGAAATGGTGTAGTTATGTAGTGGACCCATTCTAAAAATAACAATATCTGTATTCACACCACTCAAATCTAAATTCACATTATCAAAATTCTGATTTGGAGCCGATGTAACGATTGGAATATTTGCTATTTTATATTTTGTTGGAGTTCCTGTACCTGAAGCAGTTAACTCATTGTCTTTTAACAATAACCCTTCTCCTACTTTTATGGAAGTAATGTCACCTTGTGCGCAATTCCCCAATAATTGAGTGGAAGTGGTTGTATTGTTAGTATTTGTCACACGAACATTTCCTTGTACGTGTAAAGTTGCTTGAGGATTAGTAGTTCCAATACCAACTTGTGCATAATTAAATTGTACGATAAGTAATAGAATAATGCGGGCTATTAATTTGTATTTTTTTACCATAATCTTTATTTTTTAACATTTATATTATGAAATTAATTAAAATTTGTAAAAAAAGTATTAATATAACGACACAAAGCACTTAAAATAGTTGAAAATCAACATTTAATGATGAAGAGTTAATAAAAACCGACAAAAAACACTTAACAATCTGTTTTTCAACATTTTAAATCAAAACACCCAACTTTAATTGGGTGTTAAAAATTAGGGTATGTATTTTTTAAAGAGAATTTTCCCAGAAGCCAGAGTTACCTTTATCAAGAAGGTTTGTTTTTGATTGTATAATTTTATTGTTCGGAAAGTATTTCGATTAATATTTTGAAAATCATATAGCTTTCTTCCCAAAACATCGCATACCTCTACTCCATTAATGTTTTCATTTGAAGAAGTTAAAACCGTTTCATTCCAATCAGAATAGATCAAAACTGAACTGTCTTCATCTGTTGTTAAAACATCACTTTTATAAACTATTTCAAATCTATCAATGAAATCACCTGTTGAAGATGTAAAACTATACGGACTTTGTTTGATATCATGAATCGTAAACGTATAATTATCTTTTAGATATATATTTTGACTTTCAAATAATCCATCCGCATTTTCAAAAGAAATGGTATAGGTACCACTTTGATTTATTTTCAAACCTAAAGAAACCACATCTGAATCAACAAAAGGCAATTTGCGGCCTTGAATAACATATTTCTGATTGTTGATGAAATTGTATATCTGAGAAGGAGAATCGTTTAACACCAAACCATCTGAAGCATCAATCGCATTAGTTGCTCCATCAGTATAACCTAATAAAATTTGATTGTAACTGTAATTGGCATCATTTAAATTCAACCAAATTCGATGTTTTTCGTTAGTCACACTAGTTCTAAAAAACTGCGGACTTGCCGAACCAAAAGCCCGCTGATTGTTGTTAAAATTCGCCGATCCACCGGTAGCGGTATTCACAAAAAAACCTTGTCCAACTTGTATATAATCTGAAGGCAATTCTCCACCAGCTGCAGCAGCTACTCCGCCTAAAGTAGTAAAAGCTGCATAATTATTAATTGGATAAAAACCAGCAACTGCAGCAACTGTATGCGTCCAAAAATATAACGTATTAACAATGGAATTATCCGCTAAAAATGTTCTCGCATTTAAAGGCGAAGGATAAGGATTTCCTAGTAAATTATAGCCGATTCCTAAAACTTGAGAAACGTTTCCATTAAAAGGCACCCCATTAAATTCGCCATTAAAAATAGTAGGGATTATTGGCGACCAATTATTATCAACCCGAATCATATACCCTTTTCCTTGAGCAAAATTAGTTGTTGGCGATAGTGCTTGATAGGCAGTAGGTGTTGTTGTTCCAGTAGAAAGATACTCGTAAAATCGGGTAGGTAATGTATTGGGAGAAAAAGCTAATAATTGCTGATTGATAACTGGCGAAGCCCAAGCAGTATAATCTTGACGGATTTGAGGTGCAGAATTTCTCTTTATTTTAATATTTCCCGAATTGGCATTAGAATTTATCTGTAATAAACTCGCATTATTTTCAAATGTTAAACTTGCACTAGGCGCAACAACAACTGCATTTGCAACTTCCAATGTATGATTGGTTCTGAAAACCACATTCGCTGTTCCGCTTACATTCACCCTACATGCTTCTACAATTCCGTCAGACAAATAATCTCCTGTAAAATTAACTTCTTTACTGCTTGAAGGTGTTCCATTACTCCAAGAAGTTCCGTTCCAAGTTGTAGATAAATTTCCACAAGGTAAAATCAAATTAATCGTGTAATCCTCCGCTTCAGAAGGATTAGAAGCGTGAATGGCATTACAAAACACAGTTGGAGTTCCGGTTTGCATACATTCTACCCGCATTCTTGTAACACCTATTGAAACGGTATTTGGAACGGTAAAATTTAAAACACAAGTAGTCGCGCTTGCCGCAATTAAAGTTGAAGTGAACGCAACTCTTTCTCCAGAATCAGCGAAATCTCCATCTCTATTATAATCTATCCATACTGAAAAACCACAGGTTCTTGCTACGGTTCCAATAGATGGCTTTGTAAAGGTAATATTATACGAAGTGCCTGCCGAAAGTGTTGTAGAGATACCTGTAAAATCAGAATACGAATTGTTTCCAGAAGGATTATTAATTGTATTCAATTGTACATTCGAAATATAATTATGTCCTGCCGAAATAATTCCACTCACGATACAATAAGCATTTGAAGCTGTAGTAAAATTAACCAAAACAGAATAAGCAGAAACATTATCTAAACACGCTCTTCTAATTTGAGTTTCATAATTGCTTCCTGGTGATAAATCTGCTATCACAATTGTATTAGCAAGACTCGTAACATGTGTCCAATTTAAAGAACCAACTAATCTATATCTAATTTCAACAGTTGCTAAATTAGGGTTATTCCATTGCAAAGTAGCAGTCGTATTTGTGGTACTCGGAACTGCCAATCCAGTTGGAACAACAAAAGCGGGATTATTACTCACCATAACCGTTGCAGAACAATAGCTTTCACCGCCTTGATTGTCTACCACGGTCAAATAAACCGTTTGTGGCGTGCCAACATGTGTACAATTAAATGTATTTCTGTCTAATGTGTACGAAACGATTGTGCCATCATCTGTGGAATTATTATTGACTTGACTCGCTAAAACCGTCACTGAACCATTTACATCTAAAACAGCATTTACATTCTGGCAATTGGCAATTGGCGGACTAGCAACAGTTGGACCGATATATTGAATTTTAACAATAACTCCAGGGTTCACAATAGTCACGGCAGTAGAACCAGAAGGTCCAGAAGTACTACCAGAATTATCTGTTATAGCGTAAAAAGTAACCCCATCAGGATCTAGAGCCACATCTCGATATCTATCATTAGAAGAATGAAATATTTCATAAATATCACCAACCACAGAATTACCATCAGGTGCTAATTTAGCTCTGTAAATAGTTCCTTTTTTTAAAGTTGGAATTAATAACGATTTGCCCCAATTTGGAATTTTATTTAATTCATAAATATCAATACTTGCTGGCGCAACAGTAGGCCAAGTTAAAAATCCACCTAAAGGATTGGTACTTGTGGTACTATTATAAGTTCCAATCGGAGGCATAAAATTTGCCGGCATTCCGTTGGGATAAGATTGATACTCTGTAATTGGCGTAACTCCAGCGGCACAACCATTATCTGAAAAAGCACCCGAATCGCAAACAGCTGCAGAAGACCAATTGCAATACGCATAAGCCATATTATCATAATACCCTGCGACTTGTGGCCAACCGTAATTTTTTGCTGGAATAATTTTATTCAATTCATCATCAACTTTAGCGCCATGTTCTGAAGAAAACAAAGTACCGTCTTGCGCAAACACTAAACCTTGCGGATTTCTATGTCCATAAGTATACACATGACTTTTTACCCCAGCTAAAATTGGATTATCTGTGGGAATGGTTCCATCTGTATTTATTCGTAAAATTTTACCAGGATAATTAGCATAGTCAGAAGTTGAAGTGGGCAAATTTTGAGCTAAAATAGGTAAACAAGCATTGGCAAATTGATTACTTCCTTGATCTCCAAAGGTGTAATACAATTTCACATCCGGACCGAAGATTAACCTTCCAGAGTTATGATCGTTACTCGCAGGCATACCTTGCAAAAGAGTGAATTCACTTCCTAATGTTTTAGTGGCATTATTGAATGTAAATCGAGAAATTCTTAATTTTCTTCCACCGCTATTATACGTGTAAGCAATAAAAACATAATTATTGGTGGTGGTGGCAATATTTGCATAAAGCGCGGGATGAATCGCAAAACCTAAAAGACCATCTTGACCAGCTGTTTGATATACTTGCGCAGACAAATCAATCATTGTAGAAATGGCGCCAGTTGTTTTATTTACACGAACCATTTTTTTCCCTACTCTTTCGGTAATCCATAAAAAACCATCGGGTCCGTAAGTGATTTCCGTGGGAAAATTTAAAGCATTGTTAGGAGTTAAATTTGAGACCGACCAATTTGGTCCACTTGTTACTGGTGTTTGAGCAAAATTGTAAGAAGTGACAAGCACAAACAAAAGGAAGTAGATTTTTTTCATAAGCTAAACAAATTATTAATTAGTATGAAGAAAAGTGGGGGTCTTTAAACAAAGAAAAAAATCAATATTTAAACTTTGAAATAAAATTACTTCTTTTTTTTAATTTATCAACAAAAAATTATATTAATTGATTTTATTTCACAAAAAAACCTTTAAAGATGATTTTTTTATAATTTTTTTAGATTTTATTTAGAAATATGATTTTATGTCATGTATTTAACTAAAAATCTCTTTTAAAACCTCTAAGGAATTTGGTTTTTTAAAGCCTTGTAAGTGAATAGAATAGTATTCCAAAATAATCTTAAGTAACACTTGTCGTTCTTCTTTGTGAAAGTTTTTTTGAGTGTCTTCAAATCTTAATTGAATCAATTTTTTTAAAAGTTGTGTTTCGTGTTCATTTAAACAACTTGTGCCTTGAAACGGAGAAAAAACACCATCTATCATTTCAAAATAAACAGCTTCTGTTTCTTGTAATTGAGGATAAAAACCTAAAAACTTGGTGAGTTGCAAAAGAAAAATAAGGTGAAAATTAGAAATCGCATCATGTGTATCTAACCACATCAATGAAGTTGCTACATACGCAAAAAGATCCTCGTTTTTTTCTTCTTCAAAAATACTATTATGTAATACTTCCGACAAAAAAAGAACCATCGAACTCTTTACAATATCTGAAGGAATGCTGTAATAAGTGTAGGCAAGTTTCACTTCTTTAAAATGCTCTAACGTACCTTTATTCTTATGGTTAGCTTCTATTTCCAGAATATTCAAAGGTTGGAAATAAGCAATTTTTTGATTGGATTTTTTAGAAGAAAAAGCGTTAGGAATAAAATACGACTTTAACCCATCAGATTGAGTAAAACATTTTACAATTAAACTTTTTTCTTGGAATTTGATGGCGCTTAAAACAATAGCTTGGGTTTTAATTTGCATTATCTCACCACCATTATTTTTTTCACTGTAGTTTCAGCCGCGTCACTTGAAGTAACAAAAACCATATAAACACCAGAAGCTACTTTGTATTTTCCAAAAGCCGTTGTATCCCATTCTACTGTTCCGCCTGAGGAAGTAGTTTCGAAAACTAAATTCCCTTCAATGTCAGTAATTTTAAGATTGACTTTATCCATCAAACCCGAAATTTTCACGGTTCCTGAATAACCAGGTCGGACTGGATTAGGATACGCATATACATTTTCTAGATTATCATCGCCTCGTGTAGAAGTTCCTAAATAAGAAACTAAACCTTTATCTGTAGCGAAAAACACTTCACCGGTTACTTCATCAATATCAATATCAAACACATTATTACTTGGCAATGGCGAGTTTTCTTTAGTAAATCTTCGCAACGTAGTTTGCCCGTTTGGACTTACTTGAAACACACCCGCATCTGCAATGGAAACCCATTTATTATTAGAGCCATCAACTTTAATATCTTGAATAACTTGCTGATAAAACAATTCTTGAGCCAAATCACCTTCTTGAATTACAATATTTGTAGTGGAAAGTTCACTTTCTGTAACAAACTTATCCACACTACTTAAAATTCGTAACCCCTTAAAAGTTCCAATCCATAATTGATTTCTATTGTCAACCGCTACACAACGTACATCATTACTTGGTAAATTCCCATTTTCTTCATTCACCACAATAAACTTATTGCTGTAATTTTCGTTAAAACCATAAAAACCATTAGATAAAGTGGCTACCCATTTCGTGCCATTCTTATCAATATCTAAATTTCCATATCGTTCGTTGGTGGTGTTTTGTAAAACCGTACTCAAGTTATAGGATTGCCAAGTGTTATTACTTTTTAAAACCTTTAATCCATTATTTACAAACGCATTGGTTATCCACAATCCGCCATCTCTATCATGTTTTAGTCCGTTAATTCTAACGGAAATATAACCTGGAAAACCACCAACAGATTCTAAATTATTGGTCTCATCGTAAACTTGTAAATCCGTTTTATTGGTGAATCGTAAAAGACCATCATGACCCGAACACACAAAAACATCCGAAGCATTTCTTGGATTTTCTGCAATAGCACCTAAAGAAACGGCACCCGACAATTCTGTAGATGGAATTTTTGTCCAACCTGAATTCTTATTAAAAACACTTATGCCTTGAAGCTTCATGTCTGGGTTATACGTTCTGTCAAAACTTCCATGAGTTAACCATAAATCATTGGTCGTTTTTTTGACTCTAAACGAATAATCTTCAATCGGTCCGTTTGGCGACATATTGGTAAAAATAGTAGGATTTATTACAGTAGTTTCAAAAAAACCGTTTTTTCTCGTACCGATATATAACTTATCGTTTTTAGTAATGGCACAAGTAAAACTATCTGGAAAATCCGGAATTTGATATACAATACTAACTAATGACAAACTTTGATTGTAAACTAAAATTTGAGATTGGTGACTGATGGTTAAATATACCGAATCTGTTCTTAATTTTAATCCTCCACTAACCTGATTGGAAAATTGTTGTGGCAAAGTTCCAACGAATTTATAGGTGTATCCATCCGTATTCATTGCCACTAATTGATTGTTGAAAGTAGCAATACTTATCCAAAAACTACTATTAAAAACCGACCATTGTGAAAAATCATATAAAAACGGATTAGTTAAAAGTGCTTTTTTAATTCCTTGTGTTCGAGTTACTGCAAAAATTTCACCATTATGAACAGTGGTTTGTAAAACATCTAAAAATTCGCCAGAACTTCCAATGTAAAAATTACTTTCTATTTCGAAATTTGATAATTTAATCACAGAAATTCCGTACTGAGTGGACACGTACACTTTACCGTCGTATTCATAAAAATCATTAATTCTTTTATTGTTTGCTGGAACCGGAACATCAGTAATAATATCCACTTTATTGAAAGTACTGCCATCAGGTTTGATTAAAATAATTAACCCGTTTTTATTTCCAACTAACGTATGATTATTTGAAGTTTGGATAATAGCTGTAACTTCATCTGGTTTTACATCGTTTACCGAAGTAAAAGTGGTTAAACTATTTGTTAAAATATCTTTATTAAAAAGTGCGTTTTTGGTGCTAGCATGCACCTTGTTTTCGGAAATACAAACATCTGTAATTTCATTGAACGAAAAATACCCTTTCCATAATTTCTGTTGCGAAAAAGAAAATAGCGTGAAGCTGAAAAACAAAAATGGAACTATTTTTTTCATTTGTAAGTGTTTGTTGTTTTTTATTGGTCAAAAGTAACTCGTTCCAATCTATCGTTGATTCGATACCTCTTTGTTCCTAAGCATTTCATAAATTAAAAATCTTTCGAACTACAAATATACAATAAACGTAAATATCTGAATTTTATTGAGTTTATACACCAATTACTTTAACTAATTCTTGTAATTTTTCAAAATCAACTTGCATATTCGTGTCAGAAGTTGGCATATATCTGGCTTTTTCGCAGTTGTGCAATAAACCTATAAAATCCGTTGTGTGTTCTTGTGATACGTTATTTTCTTGAAACTTTTGTATGATATTTTCTTTGTTGAAATCGGCTTTTTGTAGTGCAAATTTATGTTCTAAAAACTCGGCAATTTTAGCTTCCATTTTCTGATAAAACATTTCTTTATTCGTAATAAAATCCTGAATTTCGTTTACCGAAAACTCCTTTTTTACAGGCTTCACTTCTGCTACAACAATTTCTTCCTCTGGTTTTTTATTTCTTTTCAAGGTAAAAAACAACAAAGCTAATCCTGCGATAGAAACGGCTCCAATAAAATGCATAAATGTAAATTCGAAACTAGATTTTGCTTCTTCTTTCTTATCATTTTCAGCAGATTTTACTTTTGGCACAGTAGTCAAATTAGCTTGATTTTCACCTTGTAAAACCGTCAAATCAATAGCGTCTGATGAAATTGTTTTATATGTTTTGGATTGCACATCGAAAAAAGAAAACTGTTGAGGTTGGAGTTTGAAAGCGCCTTTTTCCTGAGGAATTACGGTATAACTATCCATAATTTTACCTGAAATTCCTTTCATATTTTCATTGATAAATTCTTGATGTTTCGGTTCGAAAATTTCAAAATTAGAAGGCAAATTAGGTTTCGGGATTTCGAATAATTTTAAATTACCAGTTCCAGAAACAATCAAATCTAATTGTAACGATTCACCTGATTTTAATTCACTTTTTTGCACATTTACATCGAATTCAAATTTTCCAACAGCACCCGTAAAATTCTCTGGTTTTCCTTTTTCAGGCAGTGGATTTACTTGAATATATTTGATGTTAGACACCACTTCTCTTCTGGCAACATCGTATTCTGGTTCGCCAAAAAAATCGAAATCTCCTGTTGGATAATTGATATTTAAATCTAAACTAATCGGAGTAATTTCAAGTTTTCCTGTTTTTTGTGGATACAAAATGGCTTTCTTGAAAATCTTAGATTTGTAAACGCGATTATTCACAACCGAGCGTTCCCAACCGCCTTGAACATCTTCCGTTTGACTCCAGAAATTATTAAATTTAGTAGTGATTTTTTTATTGAGTTCTACTTCTAAATTTGGAGCCAAATAAATACGATAAAAAACCTCAACAGGCTCATTAACAAATGCCGAAGTTTTATTCACTTCTACATCTACAAACAATAAATTATTTGCACCTGCAATGGTTTTATTGTTAGAATTTTGTTTCGGTATAGCGGTTGGATTTTGTTTCGGAATCACATTAGAAGCTCTTTCTTTGGAAACCGTAACCACAACCGGTTTAGAAGCATAAACTTTCCCATCAAACCTAATATTTGCAGGAGAAATGGTGACTTTGCCAGCTTTTGCGGCTTGAATGACGAATGTGTACACTTGCTGAATAGCATATTGGCCATTATCGTACACTTCGTTGGATGAAACATACGAACCACCTTTGTTAAAGCCTGCAAAACTTGGTGGAATAAAATTCCTTCCTTCTTCATTAAAAACATAATTAACCTGAGTCACTTCGCCTAACTTTAGGTTGGTTTTCTCTATTTTTACTTCTAATTTAACTTGACTTAAAGCTAAAAAAGGAAGCAAAATAAAAGTTAATACTATTTTAATTAATGCATTCATTTTACCAATCTTTTTCTGTAACTTTTGTATTTGTTTTTGTTTTATTAGCGTTCACTTTTTCTTGAACTTTCTTTTCATCATTACCAATCGCTTTTAACACATTATCCATACGTTGTTTGTTGGCGCTTGGTTTCTTTTGCTGTTTGTTGGCTTTATCTCCTTGCTTGTCTTTGTTTTTTTCATTCTCCCCATCTCCTTTTTTCTCTTTGTCTTTTCCGTCCTTCTTCTTGTCGTCTTTTTTGTCTTTATCTTTCTTTTTAGGCTTTGGTTTGGGCGGATTTTTCTCCAACATTTTTTTGGCTAAAGCTAAATTATATCTAGTTTTTTCATCTTTAGAATTCGCCTTTAAAGCATTTTTATACGACTCTACAGCCGATTTGTAATCTTTATCTTGCATGTAAGCATTTCCAAGATTATGAAACGCTTTATGTTTTTCAGCATCGGTTTTAGCCAATTGCGTGGCATTTTTATAATTCGTAATCGCTTCGCTATACTTTTTATTTTTGTAAATCGTGTTCGCTAAATTGTATTCCGCTTTTTCTTTTTGCGTTTTTTCTTTAGCTTTTATGATTCGAAATTGCTTTTCTTTTTGTTGCGATTGGCTCGTTTTTTCTTGTGCAAAAGTAGTTGCCGAAACAAAAAGAAATACTAAAACCAAGTTAAATCTTTTAGAAACCAACCATTTTTTGGCATGAAAACCTCTAAAATTCTGATTTACCATAAAGAAATCAACCAACAATAATAGAAAGGCAATCCCTAAAAACCATTGAAATTGCGATTGTTTTTGAGCCAATTGTTGGGCTTTAAATTCTTGTTGTTCAACAGTAGCTAATGCATCTTTAATACTTGAAACCGCTTTTGAAATTTGATTTTCATTGATGTAACTTCCGCCAGATTCCGAGGCAATTTTTTGCAACACGGCTTCGTTTAACTTCGTAATTACTACTTTTCCGTTTTGATCTTTCTTCACTTGTTGAAAACCAAAATCGTCTACATATTCAATATTTCCGCCGTTTGGAGTTCCAATTCCGACCGAAATAATTTTTACATTTTTCTCTTTCGTTAATTTCGACACATCAAAATTTGGACTTTCATGATCTTCGCCATCAGAAAACAAAATAATGGCTTTTCCAGAACTTGGATTATCAAAGAAATCCACGCTGGTTTGCACGGCACTTTCAATGGCAGTTCCTTGCGATGAAATTAAATCGGTATTGACACTTTGCGTGAACATTTTGGCTAATTCATAATCAGTTGTCATAGGTAAAACAGGATACGCACTTCCGGCATAGGCAACAATTCCGATTCTATCACTTCCAATTGAATTAATAATTTGCGTAACAATTTGCTTCGTTTTTTCTAATCGATTTGGTGCTACATCTTTACATAGCATACTTTTCGAAACATCAATAGCGAAAACAATTTCCACACCTTTGGCGTTTACAGTTTCTACTTTCGAACCTAATTTCGGATTCACCAAAGCCAAAATAATGAAGAAAATGGCCATTAATTGCAAGGTAAATTTCAATCGCTGCTTGTTGTTAGAAACATTCACAATTAGTTTTTCAACTGCTTTATGATTTCCGAATTCAGCTTGTTTTTTTGTTTGCCATTGCACATACTTACTTTGGGCCACTAATCCAATCGGAATAAGCAACATCAAAATAAAATAATATGGATTTTCAAATTCAAACATTAAATAAAACTTTTAAATAGGGTGCGGCTTACAATCATTTCTAAAACCAATAAAAACAAACCAATTAACAACCAAGGTCGAAATTGTTCGTCAAACATCATAAATCTGTTTTCTGTGATTTTAGATTTTTCTAAACGATCAATTTCATCGTAAATAGCTTCTAATTTCTTATTATCAGTAGCTCTAAAATATTTTCCATTTGTAATTCTGGCAATTTCTTCCATAAGTTTTTCATCAATTTCTACTTTTTGTGGTTGAAAAACTATAGTTCCATTAGCATCTTTAGCTACAGGAAAATTCGCCATTCCGTTTGTTCCAACTCCAACCGTATACACTTTTATACCGTAAGCTTTGGCAATTTCAGCAGCAGAAATCGGATCTAAACTTCCAACATTATTTACACCGTCAGTCAACAAAATAATAATTTTAGATTTAGTTTTACTGTCTTTTAATCGGTTAATGGCTGTGGCTAAACCGATACCAATTGCGGTTCCGTCTTGCAATACCATTCCGTTATATTGCACTTCTTTCAGTGAATTTAACAACATCGCTTTATCTGAAGTAACTGGAGTTCTGGTATAACTTTCTCCAGCATAAACCACCAAACCAATTCTGTCGTTGGTTCTTTTTTGAATAAATGAATGTGCCACTTCTTTAATCGCTTCAAGGCGATTTGGTTTAAAATCGGTTGCTAACATACTTCCTGAAACATCCGTAGCGATGACAATATCAATTCCATTAATGTTATCCGTAAAATTCGATTTTTGCGTATTTCTTGGTCGCGCTAAAGCGATTATGATAAAACCTAAAGCCAATAATTTCAAGACATACAAAAAAGGTCGCAATTGAATTAAAAGTGATTTTTTTGTTGATAATCCTTCCGTTGTGCTCATTTTTAGAGCCACATCTTGTTGATTTTTGATAAAATAATGCCAAAACAACGCTATTGGAATCACCAATAACAACCATAAAAAGTGCGGATGCATAAAACTACTATTCATCTTCTTCTTGGTTTATTTGTTCGAGACTATTCGTCACACGCTCCATAAAACTTTTGGCAAATTTATCTTTGGATTCGTGCGTAATTCTTACCGTTTGCAAACCAAAACTATCCGAAATAAAAACGGTTAAAAAGCGCATTGGTTTAGTTTCCGAACCTTCAGTTATTTCGTAAGTTCCTTCTAAAATATCCCCAGAAAGGTTTTTTACATTTTGAAATTTTCGAGCCGTTGTTTTGATATTTTTGGCTTGTAATTGTATTAAATTCCCTAATTCATCATCAAAAATCACTTTTAAATCAGGTTGGATAGAATCTTTATACACTACAGTTTGTATAGAAATCGACAATTTATCAGACACTTTTTGCCAAGAAAACTGCGAAATATTTTTAATGTTTGGATTTTTGGTTGTTATCGAATCACGAACTAAAATTTCTGGTGTTTCAATTTGTAAAATAGGTAAACCATAATCAGAAACTAGCCATTCTTTTTTCAAATAATAATCGGCGTCTTTCCCGTTCATTTTCGCATTGAAATAATTCGTCACATTTTCCCATCCAAAAAAGAAAACCACAGAAACAATCGACACTAAAAACGTGATAATAAAAGCCGTTTGTCTGATGTTTTTATATTTATGCTGCTTTTGTTCTTCCGCTAATTTAGCTAAAGCGAAACGTTGTTCTTCAGCAGAAGTGGGTAAGGTTTTATGAAACACACTGATGATGTTTTCAGACACAGATTTATCTGCATTTTGTTCTTCTTCGGAAACAGAAATCTTGGCAAATTTTACTAAATCGGCTTTGGTGAATAATTTTTCTATTTGTGAAATTGTGGTTTCTGAAATTTCAAATTGCTTTTCTGTAACGGCATTTTTCAACTTGAAAATAAATTGTTCCGTCGTACTTTCTAAAGCAGAAAACTCTAAAGTTTTCTCGAAATACGATTTAATAATTTGGGTTAAATTCGAATAATATTCTTTTGAATCCGACTGGTTATTAACTTCCGAAAAGCGTAAAAAAGCTCTGTTATAAGGCGAAATGTAGGTTTCCGATTTCTTTTTATTTCGGTGTTTTACTCGTAGTATTAAATAGAAAATTCCAGCGATTATAAAAGCTATAAAACCTCCTAAAAGCACTTCTTTATCTGTTAAATCTGGAGTTTGTTGTGTTTGCTCTAATTGGATTACCTCATCTTCTTTGATGTCGTGCATTTTCTGTTTCGTCGTGTCAACAGCTACATCAATTACTGAAATTTCAATGCTTTCGGAATTAATCTTCTTTTTATTTACGACCACTTCTAACGATGGAATTTTGTATTTTCCAGCGTCAAATTGGGTTAAATTATATTTTTTGATCCATTCAATTTGGTTCGCTTTTTTTGTTTTTTCTGGCGGAAAAGACTCTACAACTTCTAATTTTCCAATCGAATCTAAATCAGGGAAAACCACTAAATCCTTTTCGTTTACTTTCGTTTTTAAAGTCAACTGAATTTGTTCGCCTATTTTGATTTCGTTTTTAGAAACAGTCGTACCAACCGTTTGAGAAAATCCAACAGCAACCGAAAAAATAAGTAGAAACAACAACCTCATCTTCATTATGTTCTACTTTTAAAATAGGTTAATAATTTCGTCACGTAACTTTCGTTTGTTTCTGTTTCTACTAATCCTGCGGCGCATTTGCTAAACATATTTTGGCAGTTTTCCACTTTAGATTGATAATTTCTTTCGTAAGCCATTCGTGTCGACTGCGTTTGTGTATCTATCCAAACCAATTCGCCAGTTTCGGCATCTTGCATTTGAATGATTCCTACATTTGGTAAGTTTTTTTCACGAGCATCGTAAATTCGAATTCCAGTTACATCATGTTTTTTGGATGCAATTTGTAGGGGTTTTTGAAAATCGGACGTCATAAAATCGGAAATTAAAAACACAATAGCTTTCTTTTTAATCACACTTGATAAAAATTCTAAAGCGCTAGAAACATTAGTTTTTTTACCTTTTGGCTGGAATTCAATCAGTTCACGAATAATTCTTAAAACGTGCGATTTTCCTTTTTTAGGCGGAATAAACAACTCGATTTCATCAGTAAATAAAATCAACCCAATTTTATCGTTGTTTTGTGTGGCTGAAAAAGCTAAAGTTGCGGCAATTTCAGTTACAATATCTTTTTTATTTTGTTCTGATGTTCCGAATTGTTGCGAACCCGAACAATCTACCATCAACATCATGGTGAGTTCACGTTCTTCTTCAAATATTTTTACGAAAGCATCGTTATTTCTTGCGGAAACGTTCCAATCAATCGCTCTGAAATCGTCGCCGTATTGGTATTGTCGTACTTCGGAGAAAGTCATCCCGCGCCCTTTAAACGACGTGTGATATTGGCCCGAGAAAATATGATTGCTCAATCTTCGGGTTTTGATTTCAATTTTCTTGACTTTCTTAAGTAACTCTTTTGTCTCCATGTCAGTGTTCAGTCGCAGTGTTCAGTCGCAGTGTTCATACAAAATGCTGAAAACTGAGACTGATACTGAGAACTCAAATTACGGTACTTGAACCTGATTTAAAACTTTATTGATAATGTCTTCTGAAGTGATATTTTCCGCTTCCGCTTCATAGGTAACTCCAATTCTGTGACGTAACACATCGTGAACCACGGCGCGCACATCTTCTGGAATGACATAACCTCTACGTTTGATGAAGGCGTAACATTTCGCGGCTAACGCTAAATTGATACTTCCACGAGGTGAAGCTCCGAAACTAATTAAAGGTTTTAAACTTTCTAAACGGTATTTTTCTGGATAACGAGTGGCGAAAACAATATCTAAGATATATTTTTCGATTTTCTCATCCATGTAAACCTCTTTTACGGTTTCCTGCGCTTTGATAATTTGAGCAATACTTACTACAGGATTGATTGTTGCAGCACTTTCTTTTAAACTGTTACGAATAATCAGTTGTTCTTCTTCCATTTTCGGATAATCGACAATGGTTTTTAGCATAAATCTGTCCACTTGTGCTTCAGGTAACGGATACGTTCCCTCTTGTTCGACTGGATTTTGAGTGGCTAAAACTAAAAATGGATTATCTAATTTGTACGTTGTTTCACCAATGGTAACTTGTTTTTCTTGCATGGCTTCTAACAAGGCTGATTGCACTTTAGCTGGCGCTCGGTTGATCTCATCGGCTAACACAAAATTGGCAAAAATTGGTCCTTTTTTTACAGAGAATTCATTTTCTTTGAAGTTGTACACCATCGTACCCACCACATCCGCTGGTAACAAATCTGGTGTAAATTGAATTCTGTGAAAACTTCCGTGTACGGCTTTTGAAAGTGTATTAATTACCAATGTTTTGGCTAATCCAGGCATTCCTTCTAACAAAACGTGACCTTGACCTAACAAACCAATCAGTAATCGCTCAATCATGGATTTTTGACCCACAATAACTTTGCTTAATTCTGATGTCAATAAATCTATAAAAGCGCTTTCTCTTTCAATTTTTTCATTAATGGCGCTTATGTCGATACTGGTGTTATTTTCTTGCATTTTGTTTGGATTAATTTGAGTGTAAATTTTAAAAAAATACTTTAACAATGCAAGATGGAATATAAAAATATTTTTTGTTGTTAATTGTCCGTTAAATTATAAGTAAAAGGTGTAATTTTAGAGAATAATTAAGAAATACTTATTATTTTTAATAAAAATTTACAACTATGCCGATATCATCATCATCAATTATTGCCGGAACTATGAATTGGGGCGAATGGGGAAAAAATTTCAATACAACTGAAATTCAACAACTCATTGAAACCTGTTTACAAGAAAACATTTGTGCATTTGATCACGCCGATATTTATGGTGGTTATACTACCGAAGCTGCTTTTGGAAACGCTTGGAAACAAATGAATGTTGATAGAGAAAGTGTTCATTTTATTACGAAATGTGGCATCAAATACGTTTGTGAGCAAAGAGATTATGGCATTAAACACTACGATTACAGCAAACAACATATTATCGCCAGCGTAGAAAATTCGCTAAAAAATCTAAAAACAGATTATATTGACGTACTGTTATTGCACCGACCAAGTCCGTTAATGCAAACCGAAGTGATTTCAGATGCGATTACGGAATTAAAAATTTCTGGGAAAATTGTACATTTTGGATTATCAAACTTCACACCTTCTCAAACTGATTTAATTCGAAAATATACCGCAGTAACATATAATCAAATTCAGTTTTCGGCCACACATTTACAACCGATGCTCAATGGCGAATTAGATTATATGCAATTGCACGGCATTAAACCCATGGCATGGAATCCTCTTGGTTCTATTTACAAAGAAGACGTTCCGCAAACCATTCGTTTGAAAGAATTGTTACAAAAACTAACTTCAAAATACAATTTACC
>JACCDZ011208600.1_pt1 | contig 23262 bp, 19 predicted proteins | sample 7449551 | NCBI WGS metagenome assembly JACCDZ01 (sample SAMN15323452, study PRJNA562643) | freshwater metagenome | isolation source: river surface water | place: USA:Blue River Watershed | collected 2017-08-18 | reverse complement strand
TTCATTTGATTTTTTTTGTTATAAAAAGGGTGTTCAGGAGACATTACATTCCAATAATGATTTTCGTAAAAAGAAAAATCAGGATACACGTTTTGTATTTCAGTCACAATTTCGTCGCCAGTTATATCGTTTATAACTGTAACATTATTTTTCAAAATTCGTTTAATAACGCCTCTTGCATTTTCAGAGTTAGTGTTTTTGTAAATTACATGTAAATTTTTTGCAATTTTTTTGTATTTATTTAAGTACTTATGAATGCTTGTGAAAGTAGGTGCATCTGTTGTAAGATCAAGGTTCAGATTATTGTCGTGTGATTTTTTCTTTTTTATAATATTCGTAATTGTATTTTTACTATTTTGTATTTTATGCAAAGTAAGATCAGCATTATAATCATTTTTCATCAACAATAACAATGCTCCTTCCTCAATATCAGACATCGTAAACCCTTCGTCTTCAAATATACTTAAAGCCGTGTTCAAAAAAGAATCAACGTCTTCATCTGAAATTTTATCACTCTTGATCCATACAGGTAATGTCATTAATATTTGTGGACTTGGATCACTGTCTTCTTTTATTCTTGGTTGTTTGTTCGTATTTCCATCTTGTTGAGTTAACTCAACATGTTGACGTTTTTTATTTGTCGACATTTTTTTGTTTCTTTTTTTTTATTAATGCATTAGTAAAAAATTGTTAAAACGATGATTTCTTTATTTAATAATGACTACTCTGTAATTGCCTGTGGAAATCCAGGCGCTCTAACTGTTATAGCACAAGTTTTACAACAATTTCCAAATTTTCCAATTCATGCAATTGAAATTCTTGAAAAGATGAAAGAGTTACGTCTATACGATTATCATATTTGGGTCAAATACAAAGAATGCGATAAAGATATTCATAAATTCATAGAATACGTCAAAAATGCTGAACTGTAGACAGTCTCCGTATTTTTCCGGAAACTTCTTAAAAAACACAAAAAAAGTAAGAAACATAATTTTATAAAAAAATGTGTATTGTTATGTATAATGGTAATGTAATTAAGTCGAATGATTCGTATGACATTCAAAAGAGTATACATGATAATTTTGTTGGCTTATTTAAATTCGAGATTGATGATAATACAAAATTTGAGAAATTTGCATTAGTGGACGACGTGTTAACAGAAACTTCTGCAACGATTTCTTATGTACCAAAAATTATTTGTGTGTATCAAGTTGATTTCTTTAAGAAATCAATAGTTACAGAAGAATTTCCAAAGAATGTACATGTAGAATCGTTGAAAGTAGTAACAATTACAACACGTTCTGAAAAACGTAAATACGACTTGTCAGAAGAAATAGAAGAAGTAAACGCACGTAAGAAAACGACAAATTACGACAAAAGTAAAAAATTATGCGTTATCGAAGGATGTAACGTAGCAGCAGGTTTTGGTCCTGTTGGACAAAAGAAAATACATTGTGCAAAACATCGTGATCCCCATGATGTACATTATAGTCCGAGACGTAGATGTCATAAATGTTCCGCTTCGTTTTCTTATCAACAATGGTATTTTCATTCGAAAGTATGTGGATTTGAAGGCGACAACACATGTAGTAAATGTGGTGTTACAGTTGTGAATTTGTTTAAACATAAGTATACATGTAAAAAACGTGTCATTGTTGAATAATTTTTTTTTGTATAATGAATAAATAAAATGAGAAACCTTACAGAAATTTTTTTAAAACGACATCCAAAATGGAGTAATGAACAAGCAAATAATTTTATAATATCACAATTCGGTATTCATTCAAGAGTGATGAATGTAACACATTCAGAAGGTACGTATCATTTTAATGTACAGAATTATAAAAATTTATTTAACAACATTACAAATATAATACAATTAAATAATTTATTTGAAAATGAGTTCACAATGACTCCTGACTTAGAAACTGTAGAACAGTCAGGTATTAATTTTGATTTAATCGAACTCGCTTTAGGAAAAACGCGTTGTGTTGGTTTAACTTTAAAATACTCATATGAAGGTTATTTAATTATAACATTAGAAGCTATAAATATTAATAATAGTTGCCAAATATCACCCAGATTATATCTTGAAAATTTAAAATTATTCTTGAATTTTATGAAACAAAAGCTAAAAAATAATATAATATTTAAAATTGAACAGGATATTTCAAGTGTTTTTATAAAAAAAAATAAATATACAAATGCATTTGAAACAGATTATACAGCGTTGGAATCTTTTTTTTTACAATTTGATATCAATGCAAAATTATTTAGTATATTTGAAAAACCTTTCCAAAATCCACATAGCTTGTTGTATAAATTTGAAGAGTATTTTGAAGAAATATTTAGAAAACCAATCGATAGTATAACATTAAAACATGTTTTTTTAAGAATAACAAAAATGAATTACTCATCTAAATTTAATATTATAGTATTTTTCTCTATATGTGCACTTATTTCAGAGAATACAAATATTATAGACAATGCAAATACGAATAATACGAATAATATTATTAATGAACATACAAATCAACAAATAATCGATAATTTTCTAAATCAATTTTTTGAAGTATTAGAAGAAGAAAAAATAAGTTTATCATTAAGGAACTCCAGAATACTTTCAGATGGAAAACCTTGGTATATGATATTTTTTAATGGATTAAATTATTGTTCATATAATTCAAGTAGTATATCATATGAAAACGATAATGAATACGACGAATTAATTGAGGAAGTAAGAAATACAATTATTGAACATAAAATTAAAGGACAAAACATAAGCGTAAAAGATTTTATGGCACAGTTCAATGAAGAAGTAAAAAATGAAAATACCAAATTATATTTTTATGATTTAATGTTGTATTACAAATTCGAAAGAAAAGTAGATCAAATATCAAAAGATAAAAATTATTATAATTATTGTATGATGGTTGAATAAGAATTAATAATAATAATTGTATTACATTTTAATTTTGACAAACAAAATAAAAAAAAATGGCATCACATACAAACTCTTCGAATTCAAGTAATTCTTACGACGATTACTCAGTGTACATTGAAACAATTCAAGCACCAGTAATTGGTAAATTATTTGAAGCATTGAATGCAAACGTCGGTTCCATTAATTTATGGTTTACACCACAAAATTTAACGTCTGTAAGTAGTGATCCATCACAAGCATGTGAATGTTTATTACGTCTCGATAACAAGAATTTTGAAACATGGTACGTCGAAAATACTTTTATGGTTGGTATAAACGTTCCTATACTTTTTAAATTGATCAAGGATTCAATAAAAGCGAAGAACACATTAACAATGTACGTATGTAAAAACGATCAAAAGTTTTACGTACGTGTAAATAATGAAAACTCATGTGATTGTAGTGGTGTGCCAATATTAACATTAAATCCACCAGATATACGTATACCTAGTATAAATTATCAAACAATGATATCATTACCAAGTCATCAATTTTTACAATATTGTAAGACATGTGGATCAACTGGTACAGAAATGGTACGTATTATAGTAAATAACGAATTACAACAATTCACAATCGAATCAATTGGTGTAAGTAATCCTGCATCAAAACAAATTACAATATCAGGTAAAAGTGATACAAATTTAATATTCCGTTCAAATACAAATAGTATATTTTCAGGTGTATTTACATTACGTTTTTGTCATAATATAGCTAAGTCGTGTGTAATGTCTGAACATGTACATATCTACATGGAAAATGGATATCCAATAGTTTTCCAATACGACTGTGGTAATTTAGGATCATTAAAGTTTTTCTTATACTCAAAAGATGAAGATCTCATTTAAGTGTAATGTAATACGTTTTTTTATTGTTTTGTATTATCTTAAGATGTTTTTATAAAAGTAAAAAAAAATGTCAACAACAGATTTATTAAGTGTTGAAAATCACGAACAACCCACAATTGTTCCAGAAAAAAGTATACTACAAAATACATTTTTAAATGCAATATTAGATCACTATCGTACTTTAATAATGCATAGGTATCCTTCAGAATTATGTAATTTATTTTCAAAATTCTTACCAGAAGAACGACGTCATTCTGGTGACGAATCACTACGTTGTTCTACATTATTTTATCATTTTCTTTTACATGGATATCGTGATTGTAAAAAATTACGTGTATTGCATGTGATTGCAAATGATTCGTCAGTAGTCATGACACAACGTATAATGATGACGTATCTTCATGGTCAAGAAAAAACACGTGTAATGACATGGGGTGCTTTTAAAGAAAACTACAATACGATACCAACGAATTCATTCGATCTTATCATATTCGATTGTGGACATCCTTCATTTTCTGTACAAGAAAATATGGAATTCACTTTGTATAACGTGCAACTCATTTCCATGACATTACTTAAAGTTGGCGGTATTGTTTGTTTTGAAGGATTTCGTTACAATGTTGGACATTTCATGTACAGTACATTGACACCGTTTTATTTATATCCTCAAAGTTTTGAACAACATATATTTTCACCATTTTTAGCAAATCCAAAAGCATGGATAATGTCAATATGTCGTAAAAAAATGAATTTTTTACCATGGTTAGCAACATTACCATGTTACAAACCTGATGATAATCACAAAAAATTAGTGTTAATTACGTCTTCAATCAAGTCGATTGGAAACAATACGATCGTATCAGAACCAACACGATTACGTCAATTAATTCATACGATTCGTAGTGTAAAACGTAATGTTCCCAATGTAGTTATGTACGTCAGTGAAACATCAGAGATAACATCAGATCAACGTCAAAAAATATTAGATGAAGGTGTTACAGATGTAGTTGTGTACACAGAATTTGAAGGTCTAAAGAAATCGTATAGTGAATCGTTGGTTTTACATAAATTCATACATGGACATTTAAATGAAGATTACGATTCATTTATTAAAGTATCAGGACGTTATCTTCTTCTTGACAATATGCCTGCATTTGATTATTCAAAACCTGTTTGTAAACGTCTTCATGATAATGAAATAATGACACGTTTCTTTAATATTCCAAAATATCATTTCGATAAACTCAAAGATGCATTTGATCAAATTATTATTGATAATGATATTATAAATACAAAATGTGATATCGAACATGCATTAGGGCGTTATTATCCTGAATTAAATGACGCTGCAAAAAATTACGATTACCTTGGTGTCGTTGGATTTTATTCAACGAACTGTCAAATGATTGTTGAGTAATTTAATTTTAAGACGACAACAAAACAATTGATACGAATGCTAATACAATGCCGGTATATTGACGTGTTGTTAGTTGTTCTTTGAAAATTACGAATCCGATAATACATACGAGCAAATCTGAAAATAAATCCCATAAAATATTAAGAATCGACATAGGTGCATACGTCAAACCTTTGTAAAATATAAGTGGTTGTAAAGAGTAAATTATCATTGCAATCACGAAAAAAGTGTTTGTATATTTTTGATGTGTATTTTGTATTTTCAATAAACTCAACACGATAGCGTCAATTATTGCCATTGACAATCCGAACAACAAAGCTTTGAATTTACGTGTTACCATTCTATTATTTTTGTTTTTTATTAAACTAAGTTCTAAAGTATTTTTATTAAAATTGCTAAGTGATCGCTACGAATTGTTAAATAATTGTTGAATATTAAAAAAGTATATTTACGTAAATTAAAATGTTAAAACAAAAAGATTTTATTGAAAAGTATATATATATACGTCCAAATATAACAAAACATTATGCGAAAAAAAAATATGAAAAAGCAGTAGTTCTTTTCGGTACAACAAACAAACATCAACGTGACGATGACGATGACGTCGAACACACAAACAAACGTGTTAGAAAAGAGGAAGAAGATCAAGAAGAGGAAGAAGATCAAGAAGAGCAAGAAGAGCAAGAAGAGCAAGAAGATGAAGAAGTATATGATGATGAACAATTACGTGAAAAACTAAAAACTCGTAAAATTGACTTTGATAATTTTTATTTCTTGTATAGTGAACAAGAAACGTCAGAAGTACTGACGAATTACACGATTGAAAACTTTATTAGTTTATACAATGATTTATTAAAACAGATACTTGATCGGAGATTTAATATAAAACGTTTTTTTGATTACGCAAAAAATAATCAAGATCTGTATTTGATACCAGAAAATTATGCAGAAATATTTGAAGGTTACAATAATGCTATAAATGTAGGCACGGTATCTCCACAAGTTTCATTAACACCGAATCAAAGAGGTAACATTCGTTTGAATCCTAATTGTAAATTATACGATTGGATGGATAATATTGCACCAAATAGTGTAATTCCAGATGGGATTAATATATTAACAGATGATCAATGTCGTTATTTCTATATGTTTCATGGATTACATCATATGATTAGTACCAGTATGATTCAAAAGTTAAAGTCATATGGTTTAGAATGGACAGAAAAAATATATAACGAAGCACTCGTATTTAATAATGGAGAATTGTTTAAAAATTTTTTAGAAGATCCTAACTTTAAATTAGCATATTCTGGTATTAAAGGACATGCTTACTTTCTTTTAAAAATTAGCAATAACAATATTTACATTGTAAATCCACATGGAAAAACAAGTGACAGAAATGAAGTATTAGACTCTATTCAAAAACGTTTAACGCCAGAAATATATAAGAAGTACAAATTTACATTTTATGAAAAAAATACAAGTGACCAAGGTATTGAAGGTTCATGTGGTTTACATACACTTATAAGAATGATTTACGTAGCTTATCGTATTCAAAATTTGAATGACTATGACAATTTTGAAAAAATAGATAAATATTTAAATAGAAAAATACCATGTCAATTTGCAATTTTTGTTCAAAATTTAAAATACATATGTGAAAAAGATATAAACCCACGTGATCTGTATGATGCTGGAGATATTAAAAATATAGAATTACATGGTAAATATAACACAGAAGAAGAAACACTACAAAGAATTAATTTACCTAAAATAATGAATGAAATAAGAACAAAAGAATTAGAACTAAGTACTAGAGGTATTTTAAATACAGATGAACCCGAATTGAAACAACAACTTACATTATTTCAAAAAAATTTCATAATTAATGGTGCAAGAGAATTTACTTTGTCTGAAGTTAGAAATAATTCATATTCTAGTGATGAGTTGAAAAAAGATTACGAAGAAGTTCTTCAATATGAAAAATATATTAATGATTTGTACCAAAAAGCATTTCCTTAAATTATAATTTTACAATATTTTCGTTAAAATTGCTAAATGATAACCAATCATTGATATCGCAACAAATTTAAACATCGGTATCGTCGTTTTTGTATAAAATCCTAATGCAATAATAACGGGTGCTACGAAAAATGCATGCCATGCATAGATCCAATGTTTTGTTTTTATTAATTTACTTATATGATATCCACATATCATAAGACCCATAACGAGCCATACGTATTTCCACTTTTCAATAAATGGTACTGAAGTGTCTTTATAAATTTTTAGTAATGCTATGATTGTAGCACCAGCTAAAATATGAACAATATTTACTGTTTTTGTCATTTTTATTAATATACAACATAAAAAAAATCTAAAAACTACGGTTTGCAATTAAATCTTTAGATCTTGAGATACGAATCTCTGAAAAGAATTAATGACTACGTCATTCTTAAATACAAATCTCTGAAAGGAGTTATATCTTCAGATACAAAGCAGCATACGTCTTATTTGTTTGATGTTCAGATACATCAAATGACATCGGCATTAAACAAGCGGATGCATCATTATTCGTCATCCATCTATCATTTTGTGTACGAATTAAACAAGTATAATGTCCACTATTAAAACTCCAACCATCATGATAAACTATTACACGTAATCTGAAACGTGTACCATTTATATTTACTGTTGTACTTAATGGTAAATTTGAATGATTCTTCGTACCATTGTCATTATGACGTGATAACTGCACAATGATGGATTCTGGTGGTATTATGATATTCGTTTGAATTTGACGTGTTGTTGATTTATTACAGTATTCACAATTTGCTTCTGCTTGACGTGTTTCTCGTACTTTACTGATCCATAAAAATGGATTATATTCGTATCGTAAAATATTTTTACACGTTGTACAAGTGTCAACACGTTCTGTTACACCCCATAATGACGACAATGAACCACAATGTGTATTTACTACTTGACGAATTGATTCTATAGTTTCTTGTCGTAACTCTTGTTTCGAAATAACTAAAGGAATCGGACGTTGTGTACCAGGTATTGATAACACATCAAGAATTTCATCAACACATTCGAGTACATCATGTTGTGTATTGGTACGTAAAGCGTGACGCAAAAGAAATAAATAAGATGACAACTCGTGTACATTCGCAAGAACACAATCATGTGCAGTTGTCGATGATTGCTGATACATGTTTGTGAATTTTTTTAAAACACAAATGAGACCGTAATGTCTTCCAACATGAAACTCTAATGGTACATTTGAATTCATCGGATTTATTTGTATGTAAGTAAGATATTTTTGTATTTCACCGTTACAGTTTACTGGAACAGAATAATCATTAATTGCACTTACAAAAAATGGATTCTGAATTAATAACTGAAATGCGGTATTGAAAAAACACGTCGTACCTTCATTTTTTAAAAAAATGTACATTCCCTTTTAATTTTACGGTTCACAAATAATGTTTCGTGAAAACAACTTTTATAAAAAAAATATATATATGAAATTTATAAAAAAATGAATCCGAATAATAATTTCATTGATTTAACAAATCTTTCTTCGGAAGAAGATGATTCTGGTGACAACCGTAATAACAACGCGCAAAATCAAAGAAGAGTAAGACGGCGCATTGAACAACAAAACAACAACGTTATAAATGTAGACTCTGAGGATGAAGATAACAATAATAACAATAATAATAATAATAATAACAATAATAATAATAATAATAATAATAATAATAACAATAATAACAATAATAATCCACTCGAAGATATACTTCGAAGAATGCGCGAAGCCGGTAATACTAATAATAGACGTCAAGGACCTATGATATTACCAGATCCCATGGTAATGGCAAGCTTGAATAATAATAACAATAATAACCCAGGTGAACAAATTGATGCTATACTTAGAAGAATGCGTGTTGACATGGACGCTAGTAGAGAATTACGAGAAAGATTAGCGGCGCGAGATCCCATGGCGATTGCAACCATGATTAATAATAACAGTAATAACAATAATAACAGTAATACAAATGTTCAAGATCCAACAATGAATCAACAACGTGTTACCAATAATAGAAGACAAAGACGCCGAGCTGAACGAAACAATAACAATAATAATAATAACAATAATAATAACAATAATAACAGAGATCCTTCACAAATAACAATAAATCCAGGAGATGTTCACGTAGACTTTAAACTCGTAAAAAATTCAAAAGAACCACAAAAAGAATTATTCAATCAACTTTCACAAAATAGTCCTCAATTATTCAACTATGAAACTCAAGATTATGACGAAAATGCTATTGGATTCGATATAATGATGGCTGGAGAGAGCACAGTCAAAGATTTTTTAGAAGATTCAGAAGATAATGTCGTTATGTTTATTGAAAATCATGCTTTATTTTTATCTAAAGATTTATTCATTTCGATGTTATTTGATAGTTTATGGTTTAAAAAAGATGAAAGTGAATCTAACATACATAAAAATAACATACGTGCGTATGTAAATACAATAAAATTTTCAGCATTCGAATATTACGTTCCTTTACATCACATTCTACCGTTGTTTCAAGATAAAAATAAAAGAGTGTTTCATTATCAATTAGATTCAGATGATATTATACAAAGAGCAGAACCTTTTAAGAGTTTTTATGTTCACTATGATTTAGCTTACCATAAGAAAATAGAACCATTAGGTAAAGTAATAATTTTGAAAGGAACACAAGATTATAAAGACGGTAATAATAGTAGTAGTAGTAGTAGCAGCAACATGTTATTCGGTAGAAAAATAGATAAAAAACTATTTAAAAATTATAAAAAATTAGGTAATGGACGTACAAAAGAAAAATTAATGCAAAAATTAATTAGATCTTTTAATATGCAATTGTAAAGTGTTTCTTTACAAAAAAATAAAAAATTTTGGCACCCGAATAATGGGTTAGCATACTTATAAAAAATATGAAAAAAAAATATCAAAAATAATTTAATTATTAATAATTATTAAAATGTATTTCACAAACGAACTCACAAATAGCATCAATGAGTTGATGATCAACATGAATCAACAAGTACAAGAACAAAATGTTGAGAATTTTGAGAATTGTGAAATTACCACGATCCAAGAAAATTCTTCTGCACAATTTGCAGAATCACATTCGAGTTTACATGGTAAATTTTCATTATTAATGTCAATTAATGAAACATTACCAAGATTCATGTCATGGTCACAAATCAAACAAGTATTATGTTATAAAAGAATGGATCCTGATGAATACGACATGGAAGATTTTGAGGAAGAAGGAGATTATTTAAATTACATGAATCATTACATTTTAAAATTAGAGAGAGCATTACGTGAAGCAGCTTTTCGTTGTCAATGTAACAATTGTGTAAACGATGAATACGAAAATTATGTTTTTTGGATTTTTGATTTAATTGGTGTAATGATTGATGATACATACGAGTTTCATGGTAGAGTCATTGGTTCAGGAGAACAACGTCAACGTGAATTCCGTTTACGTTATTTTAGCAATGTTGATAAGAATTGTAAGAAATCAGATGTCGTTGAAGGTTTTGCAATGTTATTAAACGAAATGCATGTAAAGATGAATCGTAAGTTTATAACAATGTATGAATTTTTAAGACCAATGCGGTCGATTTTAAAAGAAATGAACGATACAGTGTATGATGAGTTTAAGGTGATTGGTAATCTTTATTGTCTTTTCGAGATAATTTATTGTAAAGATTATCAATTGTACGATACCATTTGTTTAACGTTTTTCCAAAACATCACCATTGAAGAGTTCATTAGAAGACAAAGAAGAATTCCAAGTTCAGATCATTCTTTTAAAGGTATGCGTTTTGATGATTATTTATGCGACAAGAGATGCAACAACGATAACAGAGTAGCAGATTTATGTTTTAAAGGGTTAACGATGATGCCAGAAGATGAAGATAATGCACACGCATTGGATCGTTGTGATTATTCCAAAGGTAATTGTGAATACATAGAAGCAAATGAAATCATAAGAGATTACGTCAAAGATCGTGGTGCTGCATTAAAAAAAAGTGGTTTCAAGTTCGAGAGATTGTACGGAACAGATCCTTTGTTACTTACTGGTCCATCAAGTGTTACAAATGGACAAGATACATACGATTTTGAGTATTTGAAAGAGTTAAATGAAGATTTTGAAAAAGTTCAAGAACTTACAGTTGACGTAGGTGAAATAATGGAAGATCCATTTGTTGCTGCTGTTGAATCACGAGACACGTCAGATCAATTAAAGAAACACCTTGAAGAATTTGGTACGATCGTTATACCAGATGATGAAACAGAGTACAGTTCGTCAGATGAAGAAGACGATTCTTCAGAAGAATCGACAGAAGTGATTGAAGTGTCATCTGACGAATCGTCAGATGAAGAAGACGATTAGTTTTTTGTATTTTGTTTGTGTTTTATAAATTGTGTTGTGTATTGTTTGTATTATTAATAATAAAAAATGAATTTAATGTCATATTTACAAAGTCGTGGTTTTAATCACTTTGAAGGATTTAGTCAACAGATTCCACAACAAGTTTACATGTTAGACAAAATAATAAAATCACACAATGTGAAAACAGTAATGGAAATAGGTTTTAATGCAGGACATTCTGCAGAAGTTATTTTATCAGCTTCACCCGATATTACTTTAACAAGTTTCGATTTAGGATTACACGATTATGTTTCTGTTGGAAAAAATTATATCGATAATAATTTCGCTTTCAGACATCGCTTGATATTAGGAAATAGTCTTGAAACTGTTCCATTATTTACAAATGAAAATCCAAATGTAAAATTCGATTTGATTTTCATCGATGGTGGTCATTTATACGAAACTGCAAAAGGTGATTTAATGAATTGTTTAAAATTGGCACATGATAATACAATTGTAATAGTTGATGACGTTGTTTTTACACCAGGTTGGGAAGAAGAGTGGACTACCGGTCCAACACAAGTATGGCTTGAAAGTATTAATGACAACACCATTGAAGAATTTGGAAGAATTGATTTCGTATCTGGTCGTGGAATGGCATGGGGTAAGTATTTAAAACGTAGTAATTAAAAAATATTATTGTTTTATGTGAATAAATAATTGTAATGAATAAATAAAAATGTCAAAACGTCCATTCGATTTTGAAGACGCTGTTGAGTTTTACACGAATACAGATGAACCCGAAGAAACAACAACGAATGCACAACAACCACCACAAAAGAAAAAAAAGTATACGCGAAAAAAGTGTGAACATGGTAAACGAAAGCATCAATGTAAAAATTGTAATGGATCACAGATATGTGTTCATGGTAAACAAAAACAGCTATGTAGAAATTGTGGTGGATCAGCAATGTGTGAACATGGTAAATTTAAATATGTATGTAAAGATTGTGGCGGTTCTTCAATATGTCAACATGGTAGACAAAAACAACAATGTAGACACTGTAATAATACAGCATATTGTGAACATAATAAATACAAGTACTCATGTAAAGAGTGTCAAGGTTCTCAAATATGTGAACATAATAAGTACAAGTATTCATGTAAAGAATGTGGTGGTTCTTCATTTTGTGAACATGGTAAAAGTAAAGCAAGATGTAAACAATGTGATGGTTCTCAAATATGTGAACATAATAAAAACAAAACAATATGTAAACAATGTGGTGGTTCTCAAATATGTAAACATGGTAAACAAAAAAGATACTGCCGCGATTGTGGAGGATCAGCTTATTGTGAACATGATAAGTTAAAACAATATTGTAAAGATTGCGATGGTTCTGCTTACTGTGAACATGGTAAACATAAAAAGTACTGTATAGAATGTAAAGGTTCCCAAATTTGTGAACACAATAAAGTGAAATCACAATGTAAACAATGTGGAGGATCTCAGATATGTGAACATAATAGACAAAAAAGTACATGTAAACAGTGTAATGGTTCTTCGGTATGCATACATAAAAAAATAAAGTACGTATGTCATGATTGTAGAGGATCTTTGATTTGTGAACATAATAAAAATAAATACATGTGTAAAACATGTGACGGAAGATTATTATGTAAAAACGAATGGTGTGACACATATAAATCAAAAGATGGTTACTGTACATTCTGTTATACTAGAATGTTTCCAGACGCTCCTCATTCAAGAAATTACAAGACGAAAGAGAAATCAGTTGCTGATTTTGTACTCGAAGCATTCCCAAATTTTACATGGAGTGTAGACAGGCGTATTGAAAACGGTTGTTCACGTAGACGTCCGGATCTCATGTTAGACCTCGGTTCACATGTGATTATTGTTGAAATTGATGAAAATCAACATATTGATTACGATTGCTCATGTGAAAATAAGAGAATCATGGAGATATCACAAGATCTCGCTCATCGTCCTATTGTATTCATACGTTTTAATCCAGATGATTACATCGACTCTGATGGAGTTGAAATAGCAACATGTTGGAAAATAAATAAAAAGTCTGGTATTTTAGTTTTAAACAAAAACAAAACTGAAGAGTGGAACATGCGTTTACAAAATTTGCATGATCAGATACAATATTGGATTGATAATGTTTGTGAAAAAACTGTTGAAGTTGTTCAATTATTTTATGATTGTAATTAATTTTAAAAAAAGTAAAGTTGTATTATTATTTTTATTACTTACACACAAAAATGCAAAGGTATACAGTTTTATTTTTTACGTTGTTTTTGATCTTGCCATTTCATATAGAATTCTTCTAACTTTGGCAAAGCAAACCCATGTAACCAAGCATCGTCACGATATACACGTACAACGTTCATTTTGAATGAATTACCTTTAAAACCTTGTGGAACCATTTCGATGTAATCACCGACGTCTGTATCTGATATATACATATTGAATTGTACTTGAGGCCAGTAATACCCTTTAACAGTTCCGAATTTCAACTGTGGTTGATTAAAAGGACATTTACACTCTACGCTAATAGCGTCAGCTTGTGTAGGTTCTGTGATTTCTGATTTCCAAACGAGTTTATCCAAGGAGCCGGCAAGCCAGTTAATATTTTTTTCTTGAATATATGAGATATCACGATGTTGTTTATTGTCGATCAAACGTATTAAACCTAAATTCGTACCAGAATATCCAAACGCGTCCATGTAAGCGTTAATAGCATGATCTTCAAAATACGTGCCATGTATAGTAGCAATATTACCACGAAATTCATTTGTACCGTGTATTAATTCATGAAGGTATACACTTGATTTCTTGTACGGATTCATATCGAGAATAGTTGCAATATTCGACGATGTTACTAAATTACCACGTTGTTCATACCATTCTTTCGAACGTTGTTCAGGTTGTGGAATATTTTGTAAATGTTGTACAAAATTTGACATTGTGCGTTTAATACAAAAGCAAGATTTTAATTAAATTTTAAATAAAACAAATAAATCAAAAAATTTATTAACAAACAAAATTCAAAATGATCCGCATTCAATCATCCACCGCTATTCAAGACAAGACCTATAATAATATTAAGGCAAGCAAAGGAAGTATAAATGACGTATATACACAAAGTATTACAAAAATAGTAAGTGACCGTGAGGCCCCTGTTGAAGTATTTGCAACTCTCGCATCCATGCAAACTACTATGAACACTCTTCAACAACAAAACGCAGCATTAATGCAACGTGTAGCTTCATTAGAAACCCGTGTTGCTGCAAGTGAAACCCGTCTTAACGAGCTCGTTGTAGAGTAAATTCTACAAAGACGCGTCTTTAATTAATTTATTATTCTCCGTAATAATATCGATTCCAACACGTAACCCCATAATTTCTTGATGCAACAATTTACCAGCATATGGCAATTGAACAATAGACATACGTGTAGGATCTTCATTTCCACACGTCAAACACATAAAAATACGTTTTTGTTCGTCTGAGTTACCAATACATGGACGACCACATTCATCACATACGTATATATTGTATGGATCACTCGAATGCATAAAACGTTCTTGTATAACAGCAGATGCACCATGTGAAGTAAGACAATCACGTTCCATTTCACCAGCACGAAAACCACCTTTTTTACTACGTCCTTCTCTAGGTTGACGTGTTGAAGTAGTAACTTGACCAGTAGCACGTGCATGTGCTTTATCGATAGGCATCTGTTTCATACGTTGATAAAAGATAGGACCCATAAAAACCGTACCTTCAATAACTTTACCTGACATACCACACGTCATAACATTTTCACAATGTTCTGAATAACCATATTTACGTAATTCTTTAGCAAGATTACGTACAGTCCAACGTTTTTGTGAATCTTCACCGAAACATGTTGCATCAACGAAATCACCGGATACACATGTGAACATACCAGCCAATGTTTCAATTAAATGTGCAATCGTCATACGTGACGGAATAGCATGTGGATTAATAATGATATCAGGTGATATTCCATCTTGATTGAAAGGTAAATCCTCACGTGCAACAATACGTCCAATCGTACCCTTTTGTCCATGACGTGATGCTAATTTATCACCAACAGCAGGTGTACGAATGTATCGTACAACAACGTTAACTAATGTGTCTCCAGCTGCATTTGTTGTTACTTGAACATCATCAACAATAGCAGTATCATTACCATGATAACATGTGATACTATTCGCATATTCACAGTTACATACCTTGTTCATAGTAGTCTTAATACATTCATGATGTGTTGTTTGAAACTTACGTAATTTACATATCAAAGGATCACCGTCGACTACAACACTTCCCACGATTGCAACGCCGTTTTCATCGATATGATCAAAACGTTTGTTCAAAGTGAATCCTTTACAAACCTTATCAGGATCAGGAAATGCAAAACGATCCGCTTGTGTCAAACCAGAATCATATTGTAAACCAGTATTCATAGCACAATCTGAAAACACTTCAAAATGCATAGAAACACCCATACCACGTTGTATAGAATCTCTATTGACAACAATGGCGTCCTCTTGATTGGAGAGGTAACTCATGATAGCAACGACACCATTGAATCCAGCAGGACATGGATGTTTGTTGAGGATCATACGTGTGAATTCTGTTTGTACTAACTGTTTTTGTGGATACAACAAATACGGTTGTATCTGTGAATCGATGATGTCTGTAAGAGGACGTCCAGCAATACTCTGTTTACCCATACCACATTGATACGAGTTACGTGGTGATTGATTATGATCAGGAAAAGGTACTTCAGCAGCAGACGACCCAAGAATTAACGAAGGATGTATCATACAATGTGTAGTACCGGCAACAGGATTGTCGTGTAAAAATTCAGATACAATGACATTTGTACGTTCGAATACGTCAATGTATTCAACAGCAGCAGGAAAAACATAGGATTCATTTTGAAAATATATAGTATCAGACGGAATAAAAAAATCTTCAAACTTCATACACTCAAGCTTTTTATACTCCGAAAGTTCGAATGCATCAGCATTTTCAAAAGAACCATCACCTTTAGGATCTAACACGTTTTTCATATTCATTAATAATAAATACCTATCAAGTATAAATGGTTTCATAGTTTCTTGATTCACAATTAAAAACGCAGCAGTTAATCTACCAGCATTACAACGTATATGTACTTCATTCAAGTTCTTACCGAATTCGAATGGCGCGCCAACAGTAACACTAACATGTTCTTGTACTTTTGAATTTCTACGTGCTTCGCGGAAATACAATGCAAAATCTTCCATATTTTCAACATATATCATACAATATGGTTTACCATTAATATAGATCATACAAAACTCATCAGAATCGTACGATGCCAATGGTGCGAAAGTATCATGATGATAATCTTGAATAACAGCAATAATATGTTCAACGTTACCATTTAGAGTTGTAGTTGCTTGAAGTGCTAATGCATGATCCAAACCAACTTCTTGACCTTCACGCGTCTCTGTTGGACAATAATAACAAAATGAGCTCGGTTGAATTTGACGAATCGATTCGCACTTCGATTGACTATTGATTGGATTTTTGAAATTACGTAAACACGAGAGGTCATACATAATATTCAAACCACCAAAATTTTGCGTCAAACCTTTTTTAGTAACCGACTTGACTTTACCACGCGTACGATTCTGTATTTGACCATTAGCAATTGTCTTAGTAACATCTAAATTTGTCCATGGTAATCCAACAATATTTGGAAAAGTCGCACGTGTTAATGGTTCATTCGTATTAGGTACACGTTGTGATTTTTCATTTTTACGTATTTCTTTATGTACTTTTTCACGAATAGATTTTAATGATTCTAATACGATTTCTTGTGTCAAATCAGCATATCCTTTGATGTACTTGTTGGAAAGATTATCACGATCGTCTACTTCAACAACTCTACCATGTTTAAAATGATACTCAGCTAATGCAACACGACGTGCCATTTGACACAAAATAATGATTTTAGCGTTATAATCTTTTCCACAGTGTGGTAAAATTTCACGTTCTAATATTAATTCGACCCATGGTTTATGACGTTCAGTACGTATTGTAGGTGGTTCATTCGAGCCGTTCGATTTTCTACCAAGATGTGAACCAAGTGAAGTAGGTGCTGAACCAAATTTTTCAAGAATAAGATCACGCGTCGGAGGTAAAGGGAAATCATCAGCATTACTCAATGTTACAGCCATAGCTTGTTCGAGTTCATATGATGGATTTGGACCTAATAAAGCATCACGTATTTCTTCAAAAGTCGACAAACCTAATGCAGCTAAAACACTTACTAATGTAACAGCTTTAGTCGTTTTATTGTACATTTTAAAAGAACGACTTTGAAAAAGTAGTACATATTTTTTATGCATACGTATTACATTTGGATACACAGTTAATGTAATATCGAATGGTGAATCACCAAGAATAACATTGCGTGATTGTGAACGTAATTCACAAAAATACCCAATATCATTTTTATGCATGAGAACAGGAATATTCGAAGATGCAGTTTCGAAACAAATAATGTTTTTCTTCTGACCTTTCACAATGAAACAACCCCGTAATTTAAAAACACTAGGATGTGACGAATTGAACTCGTGATTATGAGACGTATTACAATACTTTGAACCAACCGGAATCGGTATATACATGAGATCTACATCATTTTTACCAATACTTTCACGAAAACGTTGCTCAAGTAAGTTTTCTATTACGACCTCAATAGTAACACGTAATTTACCCTCATAAGACATTCGTCGTTCAATACATTCATGTGGAAATAATTCAACATCTTGAAATATTTCAGCATTATGAACTGTAGGAAATAATAACCGACAGTTCGACATAATAACACGATATGATATGTCGGGTGAATCTTTTGAAACTTGTGACCATTCTTTATTTTCAAGGTATTTAATGATTTCATCGATACCTTGATCAAACGAATCTAAATTATGACCAACAAGATCATAATCGCGTAAATAAACACGAAGAAGTTCTTTATTCAATTCTTTCAAGAATTCTTGAATCTCTTCATTGTACATATGACTCATTTTTTTTTTATTTTTATATAAAATTGTTGTTTTGTTAAATTTTTTTTATAAAAAAATTACATTGTAGTTTTTTTTGAAAATACTTTCCGGTCGTTTCCCGGATAAAATACATACGAAAAAATAAAAAAACAATTTAAAACAATTTACGACAAACTCCGTCTTTTCTACAATTCTTATGACAAGCAATCAAATTACTACACATAACAATTGGATTATCAGGACTCGTATCAAACCCAAAACACTCAATACAATACAAAGCTCTAACGTGTGATTCGTCTGAACCATCTTCATCTTCATCTTCGTAATCACTATCGTCACTTCGTTTTCTACGTTTACGTGGTGCTTCTGGTGTATTTATTCTTTTTTTAAAACATCGTGGTGAATAAGTATAAGGATTATCAACATCTGAATCATACGAATCTCCAATAAAAACGTTGTATTCGTTACTACTATTATTACCATCTACGTTGTCTAAATTTTCTATGTTTGACACTTGTGGTGTGATTGTGTTGTAATTATCATTATTATCACCGTTGTCATTACTACCATCTACATTGTTCACAATCGATACTTGTGGTGTACAATAATAATCTTCGTACATGTCGTATGTATTGGTATTATCATTCGTACATTGCACTGTCGAATAATCTTCACATTGTTGTGACACTTGTGGAATCAACGTTCCATCAGAATTTTCTGACAAAGTATTTTTTGTACGAAAAAACGTGGTTGAAAAAACATTAATGACTTCGAAACTCATAAAATTTACATAATCGAAGTTATCATAAAAGACACCGTCAACGAAGCACAAATTGGAAATTTCGTCAACGAAACCTGAAATTTTAAGTAGTTGTAAAAATGAAGAAAAATTTAATAAATCACAAGTAATTGTGAATGTTTGTTCTTTATTGTTGTTATCAAGAATGACTTTGATTGTTCTTTCTGACATTTTTTTTATTATAAATAAATTTTTATGAAGTAGTTGGATTAATTGAAATGATATATTTTTTCGACTTTTGTTTCGGAAACTTAATTTCGGCTTAGACAGCCATGTTTTTTGAGTTTTTCTAATGAGTGAATATTGTTTATTAAAAAAGAAAAATAGAATACATTAAATACTATTAAAACTATGTACAAACACAAGAACAAATTAAAACAATTTACGACAAACTTTGTCTTTCTTGTTATGAACGTTGCATTTAAAAACTTTAAATTCACTACAATTCTTATGACAAGCAACTGAACAATTACGATTCTTGCACATAACGATTGGATTATCAGTACTCGAATCAAAGCCAAAACATTGAATACAGTACATTGATTCTACATGCGACTCATCTGAACCATCTTCAACCATTACATCATCTGAATCATCTGAATCATCTTCTGAATCACTAACTTCACGTCTATTACGTTTACGTGGTGCTCGTGGTGTTTTATTTCTAATACGACGTGGTTTTTCTGGTGAAGCATTAAGGACGTCCGAATCGTATGACGTCTCAAGTACTACATTAAAACCAAGTTCATTTTGTTCTTCAACGTCAACAGGTGGTTGTTTACGGTGAAGTTTATGATGACGGTCGTACCAGTATGATGCAACTTTGATTTCATCGGATGATAAAGGGTTACCATAATAATCATAATAACCGGACGCAGTATTTGTGGTTGAAGTTTGTGGTGTAATACAGTCTTCATAAGAAATTGATGTATCATTTTTTCCCCATTTGTCGGAATACGATAAAGTGTAAAGTTTTAAAACTTTAAAGTCACTATCAAAGTTGACATCGGTATACTTATGATAATAAGTATCGTCGACAAAGCATTCGTCGGAAATTTCTTCACTTATAAAACCTGAAAGTTTCAGAATTCGTAAAAATGAATCAGAAGTAAACGAATCACATTTCACATTGAAAGTTTGTTCTTTAACATCGTTATCAAGAATGACTTTGAATGTTCTTACTGACATTTTTTTAATTAATGAATTATTTTATTGTAGCTGAGTTGTATTTTTTTTCTAAAAAAAATTCAGTGTTTAGGAAACTTATGTTTCCATTTGGACAGTCTTTGGAAAAAATTTATAATTTAAGTTGAACTAGTTCTTCTCACGAGACGTTTATAATTTGAAGAATTTGAGGAATTCGATGAATTTGCTATTAACCTACTATTTGTTGATGTTGTAGTTGTACTTGCTTCATCGATAGCGTTTTGTACATTGCGTACATTTTTATCAGTTTTTAATTTTAACTTTTTAACAACTGTATATTCACGTTCAGTGTATACTGCATGTATGATTGCTTGTGCTTGTAATTGTGGTTCTAAATGACGAAACTCTGAAGTACTACCTGCTTGTTGAAAGAAACGTACTATTTTCTTGATGATCGCGTCTTTCGTAAGCGTTTCGTATTTACGTTGTTCCATCAATTCAATCGAATCTGGTGTTCCTGAAACTTCGAGTAATTGTACATTCGATTGTGTCATGTATTTTTCAATTTTTTTACGTATATCTGTTTTTTGTGTCGACAACGTTTTCAAATGTTTACGGATGTTTGTTTCTTCATCCTCAATCATTTTCATACGTTCGTACATTACACGTAAGTCTTCCGACATTTTTTATTAATGAATTGTATTTTTTTACTATATCATTACTAAAATAAATAAACAAAAGAAACGAATGATGAAGCTGCATTTACTTACAAAAAATACAGTACAAGATTTTGACGCTTCATTACCATCGAATGAAGATGTTGTACGTGTTCATAATTTCAATCATAATGAATGTATTTGTTTCGACGAAGCAGTAAATGCTGATATCGTTGCATATGCGTTTCTTAACGGTTTAGTAAAAATTTTTTTTAAAGACAGAACACCACGTTTTTTACGTGTTGGTGTTGACGTAATTGGTCTGAAATTTTCAGATGACGGAACGCATCTTGCAGTATTGAAGCAAGAAAGTGGTCGTGTTATTTTACATATCGTCGAAATACAAAATTTCATTCCAGTATTCACACATGTTCTTTTATATTCCGCAAGTGATATAAAAAAATATTACTTGTCAAATACAACATTCTACTACATCATACACAATGAATTTACTGGAACGATATTACATCAAATAAAATTTCCATATTACAATTACGCACTAATTCCAGGTGTACGTATACCGAATGTTTCTGCAGTACACTTCCACGACGATCACATTATTTCTTTTGATCCCGTCAGTATGTGTTTGAAAAAATACAACGAATATCATACGAATGTAGTTGCGAATGTGTCACCACCTATTATGAATGAACAACCGTTGTATATTACTTCTTGTAATAGAAACATATGGTGTATATGTGTGGGTAGTATTTACGTATTTGATATTCAAAATCTCGAATTACTTGCGTTATTATCAAATGTATCTCAACCAGATAATATTGATACTGTCATGTCATATGGTAACACATGTTTTTGCATGACAAAGAAAAATGCAGATGATTCAGTCGAAATCGTAAAATTAACATATTCGTCAGAAACAAATGAAATTTCAAAAACGTTGACACGACGTTTTATTATTGATGACGTTGACGTCTCCACAATACTTTTACGTGATTCTGAATTTACTTACATCACGTCTTCAAGTCATCCGGTACTTATAAATCATTCGGGTTTTTTAATTTTAATTCCTGGTATTGATTATTCAAATAACATTGGTATTAATATTGGTAATAATAATAACAGTAATAGTAATAGTATTGGCAATGGTAACGCGCAACAAACGCAGGTACAAAACAACGACGTAGATCCATCTGAAATTTTTATACCTTTTGGAGATGAAGAATACGAAGACGATGCAGAAGGAGAAGAATCAGAGTATTCCGATGAAGAATCAGAAGAAGAATTTACATTTAGTCATGTACTACAACAGTCATTACAAAATTATCAATCTAAAAGTGGTTTACAACGTGTAATTGATTTTATACATTCAAGTATCTTACACCACAAGTATTGGTCGAATGTACAACAATTTGGTTTAAATGAATGGTCGTACATAAAATCATGTATTCAGAAAAAAAAGATGTATCTATTCGATTTATCAATAGAAACACATCAGCGTATTATTCGTGATACTGAACATATCATCGATAATGTATTGAAAAAAGAACGTGCATTATTTTCAAAATTTTTTGATGTGTCTGAAACCATAGGAGAATTCGACGGTGGTTTGTCAACAGATTTAGATCATGAGAATTTTGACGCTGATGTCATCGAAACTACACGTGTTTCGTCTGGAGAAAAAAAGAGTTTTTCAGAAATCGATTTGTTATTATCGAGTTACGTTCCTATATGTAATTTGACACATGCGAATTTATTAAAAACATTATTTGATGAAATAGATTCAAATCAAGAAATTATGAATTGTGTTACAACTGGTGTCATACCG
>JACCDZ010190257.1_pt1 | contig 23270 bp, 25 predicted proteins | sample 7449551 | NCBI WGS metagenome assembly JACCDZ01 (sample SAMN15323452, study PRJNA562643) | freshwater metagenome | isolation source: river surface water | place: USA:Blue River Watershed | collected 2017-08-18 | reverse complement strand
GTGTCGATGTCATCGGATCGCTGCCCTTGGATCTCTCGATTCGTGAGCACACAGACAGTGGCAATCCCATCGTGGTGGCCCAGCCCGAGGGTGCGGTAGCGAAGGCCTACCGTGCACTGGCGGATAGAGTGCTGCAGAAAATCGAAGGGCTGAATGCCCTAAAAACAGCTCAGCCCATCATCAGCATCACGGACGATTGAGGTCTGTTGTCAAGGAGTCGGCGTGACCTCGAAGCGATAGATGATGTAGGACATCGGGGAGTGCAGCACACTGAAGCGGTGCGGTATTCCGGCTGGCAGCACCACGACGTCACCTGGTCCGATCTCCTGGGTGTCGCCCCCGACCTGCGTCACAAAGTAGCTCGGTGTAGCGCCGAGGTTGGGAGGATCTGAAACGGGGCGCTGCTCCTGCATTTCCCCGCCCGTGACGAGCGTGCCGGATCCTTCGATTATCTGATAGATTTCAGTCAGCTCTTCGTGCATCAGCGCCCGGTTCTCCGCAGCGGTGCGATGCACAATGCCCACTCGCACCAGCCCGCCCTTTACGGGGGTCTCATTCACCTTGGTGTCCAGGATATTGCCAGCGACGGAGCGACTCATGGTCGCCTGCCAATCGGTGGCTTTTACGACCGCTGCAGCAGACACAGCAGGGCTCTGTGCATGCGCTAATGCGAGGGGTAGCAGGGCAGCTGCCACTGCGCCAATCAAAACTCTATTTCGGATAGTCGTCTTCATGCCAAGTCTCCTGAGGGGGCTTTAGTCAGCCCCGGTTATCGTTGAGCCTGATCGAGCGAATGACTAAACGTGCTCCCCCGGCAGACGGATGTTCCTGACGATCTCTTGCACCTCGAATGGTGGTTCAGCCGTGAAGCGACAGACCACCAGTGCGACGACGAGATTGAGAATTGTGCCCAGTGTCCCGATCCCTTCGGGAGAGATTCCAAACCACCAGTGCTCAGCGGTGCTCATCGAGGGATTGATGAATTTGAAGTAGATGATGTAAGCCGCCGTGAACGTGAAACCAGTCACCATCCCCGCCACGGCTCCGTGCTTGTTCATCCTGCTGTAGAAGATACCCAGCACGATGGCCGGAAAGAACGAGGCCGCCGCCAGGCCAAAAGCAAATGCGACCACCTCCGCCACAAAGCCAGGCGGATTGATGCCGAAATATCCGGCAATCAGAACCGCAATGAAGATCGCAATGCGCGCGAACTTCAGCTCTTCCTTTTCAGAAGTCTGTGGGCGCAGGCAGCGCTTGATCAAGTCATGCGAGATGGACGTGGATATCACCAGCAACAGTCCCGACGCGGTGGAGAGTGCTGCCGCGAGTGCGCCCGCCGCCACCAGCGCCGCGACCCAGTTGGGCAGTTGCGCAATCTCCGGGTTGGCCAGCACCATGATGTCCCGGTTCACGGTCAACTCATTGACTTCAGCGTTTCCCACATACTGAATCCGACCATCACTGTTCTTGTCATTGAAGGTGATCAGGCCCGTGCGCTCCCAGGTTGAGAACCAGGAGGGCATGGTGCTGTATTCGGCGTTGTTGACGGTGTCGAGCAGGTTGGTCTTGGAAAAGGCCGCCAGCGCAGGTGCCGTCGTATACAGTAGCGCGATAAACAGTAGTGCATAGCCGGCAGATTTACGCGCGTCGCGTACTGACGGCACTGTGAAGAAGCGGATGATCACGTGCGGCAGTCCCGCTGTGCCAAACATCAACGCGGCCGTGATAAAGAAGACGTCCTGAGTGCTCTTCTGTCCTTCGGTGTAGGTGCCGAAGCCCAGCTCGCGAGACAGGCCATCCAGGCGATCCAGCAGATAGCCGCCGCCATATTCCGGTCCCAATTCAGAACCAAAGCCCAGTTGTGGTATCGGATTGCCAGTCATCATCAGCGACAGAAAAATCGCCGGGACCATATAAGCGAAGATCAGCACGCAGTATTGGGCGACCTGTGTATAGGTAATGCCTTTCATGCCGCCAAGCACTGCATAGAAGAACACGATCGCCATGCCGATGACCACGCCCGTCGTAATGTCGACCTCCAGAAAGCGTGAGAACACGATTCCAGCGCCCTGCATCTGACCACAGACGTACACGAATGAAATCACGATGGCACAGAACACCGCCGTCAGCCGTGCGCTCTGTGAATAGTAGCGGTCGCCTATAAAGGCAGGAACGGTGAACTTGCCGAACTTGCGTAAATAAGGCGCCAGCAGTAATGCCAGCAACACATAGCCACCGGTCCATCCCATCAGGTAATAAGCGCCGTCTCTGCCCAGAAATGAAATCAATCCCGCCATCGAGATGAAGGACGCCGCCGACATCCAGTCAGCGGCCGTTGCCATGCCATTGGTCACAGGATGGATACCACCGCCGGCCACATAGAAGTCGTGCGTTGAGCCAGCCTTCGACCACAGAGCAATCAGGATGTAGAGGCCGAAGGACAGAAAAATGAAAAGATAGGTCCAGATCTGCACGCTCATGGTCTGACCTCCGAATCGACATTCGAAGACTGATGGGCATGTGGTTTGTCGGCTGTCTCGATCTGATCGAGCTGGTACTGACGATCCAGCCTGTCCATGAGCCGGATATACACAAATATCAGGATCACAAAGCCATAAATCGATCCTTGCTGGGCCATCCAGAAGCCGAGCTTGAAACCGCCGATTCGAAAATTGTCGAGAAAATCTGCCAGCAGGACGCCGCAGACAAAAGAGATGAAGAACCATATGCACAGCAGAATGAGCACTATTCTGATGTTCGCCTTCCAGTACGAGCGCGCATTTCTGTCGGACATCGCGAGCCTCTTATAATTTATTGATTTTGTTGTTTTTTATTCTTGGTTTGTACAAGGGCAGCGCCGATGGTATCACTAAAAAAATGACTCGTACATCGGGCTCGGTAGCCACTTGCGGTTCTCGGGCTCCCTGTTTGTTTATTAGCCAATTGCATTAATATTCATGAGGCTGATATAAGGTAGAAATAGTATTTTTAATTAGTGAGAAGTGGTGGCGCGTATGAGCCTGAAGAAGTGCGATCTCAATCTGTTTCTGGTGTTTGACACCATTTATTCGGAACGGAACCTGACGCAGGCGGCAAAGGCGCTGGGTATTACCCAGCCTGCCGTCAGCAATGCGCTGTCGCGGTTACGCAAGCTCTTCAATGACGAGCTGTTTGTGCGGACGGCCAGAGGCATGCAGCCGACGCCCGTGGCTGATGGCATTGCGCAGAATGTCTCGGATGCGCTCGGCCTTCTCAATGCCAGCATTATGGAACGGGAAGGGTTTTATCCGGCACTGGCTGAACGGACTTATCAGTTCAGTATGACTGACCTGGCAGAGGCTCTGGTGCTGCCTCGTTTGATTCCATATTTTCAGCAGCATGCTCCCGGTGTGGCGTTGCAGAGCTACTATGTCAAGCGCATGGAACTCGTGCGCAATCTCGCGCGTGGTGAAGTGGATTTCGCCGTGGATATCCCGATCGTGGAGGACCCTCAACTTTGTCATCAATCGCTGATGGTCGATGATTACGTCTGTGTTGTGCGCCATGGGCATCCGGCGCTGCAACATGAACTGACGCTGGAGAGTTTCATGGTTCTGCAGCATATCCATGTATCGAGCCGCCGCAAGGGGCTGGGGCAGATCGATGTCGCACTGCTCAAGCATGGCTGCGAACGCCGTATCATGTTGCGGGTTCAGCATTACAGGGTTGCCGCTGCAATTGTCGGAACGACTGATCTCGCCCTTAGCCTGCCGCGCTACCTGGCGCTTCAATACGACCTGGCAATTCTTCCGCTGCCCTTTGAGGTACCGAAACTGGACTTCCATCTCTATTGGCATAAGCAATCCGACAGCGATGCATCGCATCGCTGGTTGCGGGAAGTCATGACGAGGTTGTTCAAGCCGTGAGGGATTGCAAGGCGGGGCGTCTGTGCTCTATTCGATATATTCTTTGATGTAGTTCAGCAGCCTGCGACGATGCACTCGCGCAGCTTCCGTGTCATCCTTGCTGTAGTTGCGGACGATCTGTCGGATTGCCTGGCGTTCGGCGAGCGGGAAATCCGCGACGAAAGCGTTCACATCGTCTTCCGAACCGACCAGCAGTCGATCACCCCATTCCTCGATCAGTTGTGCCCGACGCACCTGCGCGATATCGGGTGTGCGCATCTTGTCGAGTTGTGCCTGGATTTCCTCATGGTTGGAGTCGCGCATGATCTTGCCAATGAGCTGCAGCTGGCGCCTTCGTGCACCATTGCTGTTGGGCAGCCGATTGAATTCATTGATGGCGGCGATCAACGTGTCCGGCAGAGGCAGCTTCTCGAGCTGCTTCTTGTTTAATGTCGTCAACTCCTGCCCAAGCTCCTGAAGATGGGTGGCGTCGCGTTTGAGTTGTGACTTGCTGGGCGGTTCCAGGCTCCAGTCGATGGGTTCACGCTGTTTCATGCTTGCTTTCCTGTCCCGTTATGGGGTCTGTGTCATTCACTTTCGTCAAAGCGATTGTCTACCAGTGCAGTAATGGCCTCCAGTGCTTCTTTTTCATCATCACCGTCGATGATGATATTGAGCACAGTGCCTTTGCTGGCAGCCAGCATCATCAGTGAGAGAATGCTCTTGCCGTCGACAAGTTTGTCCTGGCCGACCTTGATACTGCTGCTGAATGCAGAAGCCACTGAGACCATGCGCGATGCGGCTCTGGCGTGCAAACCCGCCTTGTTGCAAATGGTGATGGTAGACGTAATCATGATTTTCTAGGCAAGTTCCCTTCGGCGCAGTTCACGATGCAGGACCTGCACGTTCCTGATGGTCTTGGAAAAATGGTGTCGCAACTGCTCGCTCAAATAAACCGAACGATGCTGGCCGCCCGTGCAACCGATAGCCACGGTCATATAGCTGCGATTGTTCTCCGCGAATCTGGGCAGCCATTTGTCCAGGTACTCGCGCAAATCCTCATACATGGCGCGAAATTCCGGCTGACTTTCCAGCCATTCACCGACCTCAATGTCCAGCCCGGTAAGGGGGCGCAGCTGTTTCTCCCAGTAAGGGTTCGGCAGACAGCGAACGTCGTAGACGATATCCGCATCGATCGGGACGCCGTGCTTGTATCCGAATGACTCGAACAGCAGCGCCATGCCCGTCGAATCATCCCGCTCCACGATACGCGTCTTGATGTTGTCTCGCAGTTGGTGCAATGACATATGGCTGGTGTCGATTGACAGGCTGGCCAGGAGCGCAATCTGTTCAAGCAGTTCCGTTTCCATGTTGATCGCTTCACGCAGACCAATCTTGTCTGTCGTCAACGGGTGCTTGCGGCGACTCTCGCTGAAGCGTTTGATCAGTGTCGGGCTGCTGGCGTCGAGAAATATGATCTCGGGCCTCAGCGACGTCTGGTTCAGTGCCTCCAGAATCTGCGGAACCTGCTTGAGATCCGTCGGGACATTGCGCGCATCGATACTCACCGCAACTCTGGGCAGATCAGTGGCCTGTGCACTGACACGCTGCGCCAATGCCGGCAGGAGACTGGCCGGCAGATTGTCGATGCAGTAATAGCCGTGATCTTCCAGCATGTTGAGCGCCGTGCTCTTGCCGGAACCGGAACGGCCGCTGATGATGAGCAGTTTCACAATCTCTGTCGCCTGGGATTTGGAGCAGGAGTAATGCGGCGCCGGGTGTCTGGCGGCATGAATTTGGGGCTAACAGTATCAGGTTTGCCTGATCGTGAACAGGGATCAGGAATTCACCGCAATCTCGTAAAGCGCCTGCGCGGATGTCGCCTGGCGCAGCTTGTTGCAAAAGGATTCCTGATGAAAAAGGGCTGCCAGTGCACCGAGTACCTTGAGGTGCTCATGGGTTTCCTCCGCCGGCACTATCAGGACAAACAACAAATCCACACGGCGCGAATCGACGGCGTCAAAGTCGATACCCTCTTGCAGCTTGATCAGCGCTCCGGTGATTGCCTTGCAATCTGCCAGGCGACAATGGGGAATCCCTATGCCGTTGCCGATGCCGGTGCTGCCCAGTTGTTCTCTTGCCAGCAGTGCAGTGTAGATGCTGTCGGCGTTGAGTGCTGGGGTGTTGGCGGCAATCAGCTCGCTGATCGTTGTCAGAAAGCGCTTCTTGCTGACGCCCGGCAGGTCGCAGTAGCAGCGCTCGGGGGTCAGGATGGTCTCAAGTCGCATGTTGAACAGATCTCAAAGGGAAATTTTGCGCGGCCGATTCTAACACCGAAGTAAACGAGCTGATGAGCGATTTTTGCGACATCCGTGCGACCCGCAGCAGCATTCGCCGATGCTCAAATCAGCTTCTTGCGTTCATTGGACGGTGGAATGGACAGAGACTCCCGATACTTGGCAATTGTGCGGCGCGCCACATTGATACCCTGTGCTTCGAGGAGTTTGGTAATTTTGCTGTCGCTGAGCGGTTTGCGGGCATTCTCCGCCGCCACCAGTTTCTTGATCAGCGCCCGGATGGCCGTGGACGAGCATTCGCCACCACCGGCTGTGCTGACGTGACTGGAGAAGAAGTACTTCAACTCGAATATGCCTTTCGGTGTGTGCATGTACTTCTGAGTGGTCACGCGCGAAATGGTGGATTCATGCATATTCACTGCTTCTGCAATATCGTGCAAGACCAGCGGTTTCATAGCCTCTTCACCATACTCGAAGAACCCTTTCTGGTGTTCGACGATGCGCGTGGCAACTTTCATGAGTGTCTCATTCCGGCTTTGCAGGCTCTTGATGAACCAGCGTGCTTCTTGCAGATTGTCGCGCAGGTAATTGTTGTCGCTGCTGCTGTCGGCGCGGCGAACCAGGGACGCGTAATCGGGGTTGATGCGAATCTTCGGTGCAGTATCCGGATTGAGCTCTACAAGCCAGCGCCCGGTGTCGGAATCTTTGGAGACGATCACATCCGGCACGATGTAGGTTGTCGAAGGCGGTGCGATATCCGAGCCCGGGCGCGGATTGAGCCCTTCGATGATGGCAATGGCATCCCGCAGCTCCGGCTCTTTCAGACGGGTGAGGCGCATGAGCTGAGCGTAGTCTCGGTTGCCCAGCAACTGCAGATGATCCTTGACGATGACCTTGGCGTGGCGGATTGCAGGGGTGATTTCGTTGTCGGTGAACTGCTGCAACTGGATCAGCAAGCACTCGGCCAGATCCCGGTAGCCCACCCCGACGGGGTCGAATTGCTGAATGCGATGCAGTACGGCAACCACTTCTTCCGGGTCGATGTCCAGCGAACGGATCAAACTGGCGTGGATGGAATCTATAGTGGACGTCAGCATCCCATTGGCGTCGATGGCATCGATGATGGCCAGTCCGATCAGACGATCCGGGTCGGACATCGGTGTCAGATTAAGCTGCCACATCAGGTGGTCCTGGAGGGTTTCGGTGGCGCTATTGCGCGACTCGAAGTCGAGCCCGTCCCCTTCACTCGAACCATTGCTGCTGGAGGTGTAGCTGCTCTGGTAGACGTCCTCCCAGCTGGTATCCACGGATAACTCTTCGGGGATATGCTCTTCCCAGCGATTTTCATCCTGGTCCTGAAGTTGCTGGTTATCGCTCTTTTCGTAGCTCTCGGTGTTCAGAATCCGGTCGGCGCTGAATTCGTCACTGGAGATATTGCTCTCGCTGTTCTGCTCTGTGCCGGCGTCAGCCTTTGCGTGAAACTCATCGGTGCCCTCGTCCAGCTCAAGCATGGGATTGGATTCCAATGCCTGGTGAATTTCCTGCTGCAAATCAAGCGTGGATAGCTGAAGTAGGCGAATCGCTTGCTGCAGCTGCGGTGTCATGGTCAGCGATTGACCCAACTTGAGCTGGAGCGACATTTTCATAATGTGTAGTACTTCTTCATGAGAGTCATAAGTAAATTTGACGCTTTTGGATGAACGACGCCGTTGTAGCGCGATGTTAGCAAGTATCGTGCCGTAGTTGCAGGGTAAATTTCAAGCACTGCCGACGCGCAGAGCGATTAATTCATCAGATACGGAATTGGTGGCCGAGGTAAACGTCCCGAACCTTCTGATTGGCAAGGATGTCTTCCGAGGAGCCCTCGGCGATGATTTGTCCCTCGCTGACGATATAGGCCTTCTCACAGATGTCGAGAGTCTCGCGCACATTGTGGTCTGTGAGCAGTACACCGATACCCTTGTTCTTAAGGTGCGTGATGATGTCCTTGATATCGCTGACGGAGATCGGGTCGACGCCGGCAAAAGGCTCATCCAGCAGAATGAAGCGCGGTTCAGTGGCGAGCGCGCGGGCGATCTCGGTACGACGGCGCTCTCCTCCTGACAGGCTCATACCCTTGTTGTTGCGGATATGGCCGATGTGGAATTCATCCAGCAGGCTTTCGAGCTTCTCCATCTGCTGAGCGCGCGTCAACTCTTTGCGAGTCTCCAGAATGGCGAGGATATTTTCGGATACTGTAAGGGTGCGAAAGATGGAGGAATCTTGTGGCAGATATCCTAGCCCCTGTTGCGCCCGCGCGTGAATCGGTAATGAGGTCAGATTGCTGGAGTTCAGTTCGATGCTGCCACTGTCGGCCTTCACCAGACCAACAATCATGTAGAAGCAGGTGGTTTTGCCCGCGCCGTTGGGGCCCAGCAGGCCGACGATCTGACCGCTGTTGATACTCAGGGACACGTCTCTGACAACCTTTCGGCCCTTGTAGGACTTGGCGAGATGAGAGGCTTTTAAGGTATCCATCAGTTTGTTTGCTGGCTCAGGGAGCCGCTGCATGCCTGCCCGGAGGTGGCGCCGGACTCAATCACATGACGAATCTGGGCGCACTGCAGGGTAGTGCCGGGCTGGTTGAAGCTGGCGCTGCCGATGAACTCCACGACCGATTCGCTGCCAGCGTAATAATTGATGGTTTCGCTGCTGCCTGTCAGTGGCGCTGACTCGCCATCCGGCACTTGCTGAAAGCTTGCTGGCGAGCCGGTCAGGCGCACGGTCTGCAGCTGGTTGTCAAGGTTGTATTCAAGGATTGCCTGATCGCCAGCCAGTTCGATATCGTTCTGGCGCACAAAGACGTTGTCTCGCAATGTAATGACACGCAAACCATTCACTGTCTCGATGGTAGTTTCCCCATCGGCCCTGTACTCATGAGCACCCGTGGATTCTTGCGCCAGAGTGACGGAGCCGAATCCTAATAGGAGTGTCACTCCGAGCAGCGTGGCGACTTTGGTCAGATCAGGGTTGACTGCTGGGAACTTCATATCTGCCTCTGACCTGTGAGCGGAAAGTCAATTTGTCCTGGCGCAGATCGACGTGCATGCCGATAGCCGTCTGTCGCAGGGCGTTGGTTGTCATGGTGACCTCTCGGTCGGTGTTCATTGTTTCGGTGCCGGGAAAAAGGGAGATGAATCCGGTGGTCAGTGTCATGCGTTCACCGGCAGCATCGACCTGAAAAAGCTCGACTTCGTCACTCAGGTCCAGGCGTTCGATATTGTCACTGTCCGCGGCCCCGTGGATTCTGCCCGATCTGGCCGCGATATTCCAGCGCTCCCCTGAGTCCTGATAGAGGCGCACGTAGGGATTATTGAGTACGGTCGTGTTATCCAGATAATGGGTTTGTTCGGTCGCTTCCAGGGTGTAGTCGAGTCGTCCCGCCTCATCGTAGAGAACGCTGGTAATGCCCACCGAATAGGCGTCATAGGTGATTTCGGCTCCTGGTGCTGTCGTTTCGACAACCGCTGGCGCGCCTGAAAACATATAGCGGCCGGAATAGATTGCCAGTACGAGCAGCACCAGCAAGGCCCACAGGCGCCAACCCGTCAGCACCTGGCGCGTTGCCTCGTCGACAACTTCTTCGCCGACTACGACCTCGTCAAAGGGCTGACTGTTGACCGGTGTGCCGCTGGAGCTCCTAGAGGAAGTGGGCAATGGCTGAGTCATAACGGTCCTGTGCCTGCAGTATGAAATCACAAATTTCGCGTACCGCACCCTGGCCACCCTGCAGGGTGGTTTGAGCGTGCGCCGCTTCCTTGACCGAGCTGTGCGCATTGGCAACCGCGATAGCGAATTGTACGGCTTTCATGGGCTTGATATCCGGCAGATCGTCGCCGGCGTAAGCGATCTGTGGTGGTGTCACGCCTGTTTCCACACACATTTCCTGCAAGGCCACAAGCTTGTCCTCGCGCCCCTGAATAAGCAGTCGGATTCCCAGATTCTCGGCCCGTCTGGCCAGCAGCGCCGACTTGCGTCCGCTGATGATGCCGACTTGAATGCCACTGTTCTGCAACAACTTTATGCCCTGACCATCCAGAGTGTTGAACGCTTTCATCTCCTCACCGCTGTCGGTCAGGAACAATTCGCCTCCAGTCAACACTCCATCGACATCCAGCACCAGCAATCTGACCTCGCGTGCGCGCCTGACTATGTCGTTCTTGTCCGTTTTGAAAATCATCTTATGGTGTGTCCTTTGGGTCGAACCTGTTCTTCGACAGTGCGGCCGGTCTGCTCAGACGACGTTGGCCAAGAGGAGATCGTGCATGCGAATAACGCCTTTCAGAGCATCCTGGTCGTCGACGACGATCAACGTGTAGATGCTGTTTTCCTGCATCATGTGCACTGCCTCGGTGGCCAATGCATTTTCGCGGACTTTTTTGCTGCGCACAGACATCACGTCGCTGATCAAGGTCTTGTGAATGTCCTTGCCGGAGTCGAGTGTACGGCGCAGATCCCCGTCGGTAAACACGCCGCACAGCGTTCCGTTGGTATCTACGACGGTTGTCATCCCCAGGCCTTTGCGGGTGATTTCCAGCAATGCGTCGCTTAGCACCGTTCCAGGGGACACCATGGGGATGGCGGCGTCGCTGTGCATGACATCTTTAACTTTCAAGAGAAGTCTGCGACCCAGTCGGCCGCCGGGGTGGGAAAATGCGAACTCCTCGCGGGTGAATCCCTTGGCCTCCAGCAGTGCCATGGCCAGCGCGTCACCTAGCACCAGTGCCACTGTCGTGCTGGTGGTGGGTGCGAGCCCCAGCGGGCAGGCCTCCTCGCTGACGCTTGCATCCAGGTGCACCGTGGCCGTCTGCGCGAGCATCGAGCGGCTGTCGCCCGTCATGCTGATCAGCGGGATGCCTTTGCGTTTCAGGACTGGCAGAATGGTCAATATCTCACTCGTGGTGCCGGAGTTGGAAAGTGCCACGACGACATCCTTTTCCGTGATCATGCCGAGATCGCCGTGACTCGCTTCACCCGGATGGACGAAGATGGCCGGAGACCCGGTGCTGGACAGCGTCGCCGCAATCTTGCGCGCAATATGCCCGGATTTTCCCATGCCGGTGACAATAATCCTCCCTTCGCAGGTCAGCAGAATTTCACACGCCTGAATGAATGTGCTGCCAATGCGCGGCAGCAGTTCTCCTATGGCTCTGTGCTCTATCTCGATCGTGCGACGCGCACTGTTGATCAGGATGTCACTGTCGGTCATTTCACGCTCCCTGCCACTCATATGTAATATTCAAGGCCACAATGCGTGCCTGTCTCACATCAACTTTGATTTTTTCTGAATTAAAAGTCCAGAAATAGGCGCTGGAGTATTTTGTCGGAAGTCATGGAAAAACACGCCGATGCCCGTCTCGCATGGACTCGCAAGGCTTGAGAGCCTGCCTGTACCGATGTTGTGGATACTTGATTCGGCCCGACACTTTGCAGTGATGAGGCACGTCTTGCACGGCAGCGCCAGCCTGTATTGGATGGCCTCGATACTACCATTTTACGGAAGGGCGACAATTAGACGAGGGATTATTATTGTTTGCAAGTAGTAATTTATTGACGCTCCCGTTTCATGTAAACTGCCGCCTGCATTAGCGGGTAATGGAAGAACTGTCGGCTGCTTGGCCAATCAGGGCCGGTGAGCAGGCGGGAGAAGGGTGGTTGAACCAAGTGTTCGACGCCAGGAGTTACTCAACACACAGGAGATTCACCAGGTGAAGTCGATCAGAACATACTTACTCACGGCCGCACTGGCGTTGGTCGCCTCTGCCGGATTGCACGCTGCCGAGGAACTCAGTGCCGTTGCTTCTGCGGAGAAATCCGTGAACGAGTTGCTTGCGACGGTGGAAGAGCTCAAGCCTTATTTCGAAACTGACAAAGAGCGGTACTTCGCCGGCATTCAGCAATCCCTCAGTTCATTTGTGGATTTTGACGAGGTCGCGATTGGTGTCATGGCGCGCTTGGGCGAAAATGCGACTCCTGAGCAGATTTCCCGATTCGGTGAGAAATTGAAAGTCACGTTGACACGTTTCTACGGCGCAGCGCTGGTAGGATATGACGGGCAGGAGCTGGAGTTCATGCCGGCCGGTGAGCCGTCACCCGATCCTGAGCTGAATACCAATGTCAGAATGCAGCTCAGTGCTAACAATTCAAAGATCGAACTGCAGTACACGCTGTTCCTCAATGCGGACAGAGAGTGGAAGCTGAAAAACCTGTATCTTGGCGGGATCAATCTTCGTCGCCAATATTTCACACAGTTCTCTGCGCTCATGAACCGCTATGGCAATGATATCGATCAGGTTATCGATAACTGGCAGTAGCCGTTTTTCACGTCCCAAGATCCCGATTTTCAAGGTTATATTTTATGGCGATAGATTCAGATCAGATTCGGCAACTGCTCGAATCGCAATTACCGGACTGCGACATTCAGGTGCAGGGTGAGGGCAATAAATTTCAGGTGCTTGCGGTTGGCGACGCATTCAGCGGCCTTAACGCTGTCAAACGACAGCAGAAAATCTATCAGATTCTAAACCCTCATATCGCCAGCGGTGCCATTCATGCCGTGAGCATGCGATTAATGACTCCCAATGAAAGGGCAGCTTCTGCCTGAGTTTCCTCCAATCCAAAGACTGAGAAATTAATGGACAAGCTTCTGATTCACGGGGGGATTAGCCTTAATGGTGAACTCCGTATAGCCGGCGCCAAGAATTCTGCGCTTCCTATTCTTGCCGCGACCCTGCTGACACGGGAGACAGTGCAGGTATGCAATCTTCCTCACCTGTATGACATTACCACCATGCTCGAGTTGCTCGGCAGCATGGGAGTCCAGCCTGTCGTGGACGCCAAGCTGAATGTTGAAGTCAATTGCGGGTCTATCACTCACTTCAACGCACCATACGATCTGGTCAAGACAATGCGCGCCTCGATCCTGGTGCTGGGGCCTATGCTGGCTCACTTCGGTCAGGCAGAGGTCGCTTTGCCCGGCGGCTGTGCAATCGGCAGTCGGCCCGTTAACCTGCACATCAGCGCTCTTGAGAAAATGGGCGCCAAAATTGTCGTGGAGGATGGCTATATCAAAGCCTCCGTCGATGGCAGGCTCAAGGGTGCTCACATATTCATGGATATGTGCACAGTCACGGGGACCGAAAATGTCTTGATGGCGGCGACGTTGGCGGATGGACAAACCATTATCGAGAATGCCGCGCGCGAACCGGAAATAGTCGATCTGGCGAACTGTCTTATCAAGATGGGCGCCGACATCAAGGGGCAGGGCACGGACACTATCGTCATCAATGGCAAGAAGAGTCTGCATGGTTGCAGTTATGCAGTGATGCCGGATCGTATCGAGACGGGCACGTATCTGATTGCAGCAGCGGCCACGCGAGGGAAGATCAAGGTAAAGGACACGCGTCCGGATATTCTTGAGGCTGTGTTGAGCAAGCTGGAAGAGGCCGGAGCCGATATCAGAATCGGTGACGACTGGATTGAACTGGACATGCACGGCAAGCGCCCCAAGTCTGTGTCTCTGCGTACCGCGCCATATCCTGCCTTTCCAACTGACATGCAGGCACAGTTTACTGCGATGAATGCCATTGCCACTGGCACGGGTTCCATCACCGAGACAGTATTTGAGAACCGCTTCATGCACGTGCATGAGATGAACCGGATGGGCGCCAACATGCATGTCGAAGGCAATACTGTCATCGTCACGGGTGTTGAGAGCCTGAAGGGCGCTCCGGTGATGGCAACCGATCTGCGTGCGTCAGCCAGTCTCGTCATCGCTGGGCTGGTCTGCGAGAACCAGACGATTGTCGATCGTATCTATCACATCGACCGCGGTTACGAATGTATTGAAGAGAAACTGCAATCGCTGGGTGCCCGCATCCGTCGGATTCCTTCCTGAGCGAGTTAAACCCATGAGCAAGCAGAATACAGTCATTGCTTTGACCAAGGGGCGCATCCTTGAAGAGGTGCTGCCCTTGTTCGAGCGCGCCGGCATAGCGCCGCTGGAAGACATCAATAGCAGTCGCAAGCTGATTTTCGACACCACCATGCCGAACGTGCAGATCATGGTAATTCGTGGCTCGGACGTCCCCACTTACGTGGAGTTTGGCAGTGCTGACCTGGGTGTCGTGGGCAAGGATCTGTTGATGGAATATGGCAGCGAAGGCTTCTACGAGCCACTTGATCTGCGTCTCGCGCGCTGCCGCCTGATGACAGCAGCTCCCGTAGGCGCTGCGCCGGTTGCCGGGCGGATCAAAGTGGCGACGAAATTTGCCAATATCACGCGCCGCTATTTCGCCGAGCAAGGTGTCCAGATTGAGGTCATCAAGCTCAATGGCGCGCTGGAGCTGGCTCCATCCATGGGTCTGGCCGACATTATTGTGGATATCGTGGATAGCGGAAACACGCTGAAGGCTAACGGGCTGGAGCCTCTGCAGCTGATTGCTCAGATCAGCTCCCGTGTCATCGTCAACAAAGCCGCCATGAAAATGAAGCACGCGGTCATTAGTCCTCTCTTGCAACAGCTCGCCGAGGCCGTTGAGGCCAGCAATCGCGCCTGAGATAAGTATGATGTCAACAGACAAGCCGCAGATTACCCAGCTGGATACCCGCAATCCCGACTTTGATGCTCAACTCAAAGCGATGCTCAATCGGGCCATGATCGGCAATCCGGAGACTAATAGAACAGTGGAGAATATCCTGTCCGATGTGCGCCAACGTGGTGATACCGCCGTGTTGGAGTACACGCGCCGCTTCGACCGCTTCGAGGCTGACAGCATCGCCGAGCTGACTGTCTCGAAGGCTCAGATGGAGATCAGCCTGCAGCGCTTGCCTGAGTCTCAGGCTCTTGCGCTGAAGGCGGCGGCGGAGCGAATCCGTGTTTACCATGAGCGACAGAAGCAAGTGTCCTGGCAGTATCAGGAGCCCGATGGTTCGATCTATGGCCAAAAGGTAAGTCCGCTGGACCGTGTCGGGATTTATGTGCCTGGTGGCAAGGCGAACTACCCATCCTCCATGTTGATGAATGCAATTCCCGCTCAGGTGGCTGGTGTTGGCGAGATTATCGCTGTCGTGCCCACGCGCTGGAGTGAACAGGGCGATCTGATCTTCGCTGCGGCAGCCTTGGCCGGGGTGGATCGCGTCATCACTATCGGCGGCGCTCAGGCGATTGCTGCGCTGGCCTACGGCACTCAGAGTCTGCCCAAGGTCGACAAGATCACCGGTCCAGGCAATATCTATGTTGCCATTGCCAAGAAACTGGTGTTTGGCGAGGTCGGTATCGACATGATTGCGGGTCCGTCCGAGTTGACGATCATTTGCGATGGAGGCACTAATCCGGATTGGATTGCCATGGATCTGTTCTCTCAAGCGGAACACGATGAGCAGGCACAATCGATTTTGATCAGTGATGATGCTCAGTATCTGCAGAGCGTGATGGAGAGTATCGAGCGCTTGTTACCGACCATGAGCCGCCGCGAGATTATCGGCAAGTCATTGCGCGATCGCGGCATCTTCATTCTGACGCAATCATTGTCAGAAGCTGCCGCTGTGAGCAACAAGATTGCTCCGGAACACCTGGAGCTTTCTGTTGCCGACCCTCAGGTGCTGGCGGCGCATATCACACATGCAGGTGCATTGTTCATGGGGCGTTACAGTGCAGAAGCGTTGGGGGATTATTGTGCAGGCCCCAGTCATGTGCTGCCCACATCGGGTACTGCGCGATTCTTCTCCGCCTTGGGGGTGTATGACTTCCAGAAGCGCACCTCAATCATTCAGTGCTCTGCGCAAGGGGCCAGTCATCTGGCTGGAATTGCACAAGAACTGGCGACCAATGAATTCCTGCAGGCGCACGCGGAGTCGGCAGCCTATCGCCGTTGAGGGTCAGTTCGCAGGCAGTTGCGGAATACGGTATTGCGTGCTGCCAGTGCCGAGCTCGACTGGAATGGTCAGTGTCTCGCCCTCGCGGTAGATTGTCAGGTCGACCATCTGGCCTGGTGCTTTGCGGTTGATCTGGTCGACTGCCCCAATAACGTCGGTAATCATCGATCCATCAATGGCCGTCATCACGTCGCCCGCCTTGATGCCCGCCTGCTGAGCCGGGCTGTCCGCATTCACTTGTTCTATCAACAAACCGGATACATCCGGGCGGCCGAAGAAGTTCTGGCTGGTCTCCTCCGTCAGCATCTCACCGGTGATGACTCCGAGGTAACCTGGCGTTACCTCGCCATACGCGATCAGCTGGTCCACTACCCCCATCGCCTTGTTGATCGGAACAGCGAAACCAATGCCGTCAGAGCCGCCCGACTGAGAATAGATGAAGGAATTAATCCCGATCAGCTCGCCTTCGGCATTGACGAGCGCGCCGCCTGAATTGCCATAGTTGATAGCGGCATCCGTCTGGATGTACTCGACGATTGGCAGACCGTTTTGAGGAATGCCCAGCGCGCTGACGATCCCTCTTGAGACAGACTTCTGGCTTATCAACTCCTGACTGGGGAAGCCTATGGCCAGAACAGTATCGCCCACACGAACGACATCTGATGACCCTATCGGTATTGGCGGTGGTAATGCCTCAGCCTCAATCTTCAGCAATGCCAGATCGGTCTCGGGATCTGATCCGATCAGTTCGGCAGCGCCGATGAAGGTATTGTTGTGCTCGTCGCCGAAACGTACTTCTATGTCTTCTGCACCTTCGATGACATGCAGAGAGGTCAGAATGTGGCCCTCGGCACTCACAATGACTCCCGAGCCGAGACTGCTGTACGACCGCTCGGCAGGAATGTTCTGCAGCAGGTTGCGAAAAAGCGGAGGTATCTCATCGGCAGGAGGCAGTTGAATCTGCTGGCGGATCGTCGAATGAATGCTGATGACTGATGGCGCAGCCCGGCTGACGGCATCGGCCAGGGATGCCGATTCGCTGCTGTTCGCGATTGCCTGTGCAGGTGCAGTTTGGGAGACGAGGGCGCCCAGTCTGTTGATCTGTTGATACTGGGCCAGAATGACGGCGAAAAGGATACCGGCGACTGTTGGCCAGCCAATGAACTGAAGGAGCTTTTTCATGACATCTCGCGGCGGTTCAGGCCGCTGTTGTTGAGTCTGCTACCATACGCGCGTGGGACTGGCGCACGGTGTCGGCAAGGTGCCGAAAGTGCGTCCATTATGCGAGTTATTAACAGCGGTGTGAAGGTGAAATCCAATGTCGGCAAGGCTTGATGATATAACGCAGGAATTGAAATCCCTGCTGCGTCCAGAACAATTCAATGATTACTCCCCGAACGGGCTGCAAGTGGAGGGGAAGCCAATGGTTTTCCGCATGATCTCGGGTGTCACCGCCTGTCAGGCTCTGATCGACAGGGCCATAGAGGTGGAGGCGGATCTCATCCTGGTTCATCACGGTTATTTCTGGCGTGGCGAAGATGCTGTTGTGACTGGAATCAAGAAAAACCGGATTCAATCACTCCTTAAACACAACATCAGTCTGCTGGCGTACCACCTGCCTCTGGATGTGCATGTCGAACTGGGCAACAACGCGCAGCTGGGCAAGCTTCTGGGTTTCAGTGTCAATGGCGATCTGGGCAAGCAGAACAACAACAGCATCGGGCTGAAAGGGGCGTTGCAGGAGCCTGCTTCGGGCAGTGAACTGGCTGCCTTGATTATGGACAAGCTGGGGCGAGCACCTCTGCACATCCCCGGCAAAGCAGATCCCATCAAGACAGTGGCATGGTGCACGGGAGCGGCCCAGAATTACATCGAGCTGGCAGTCAAAGCTGGCGTCGACGCCTACATCACTGGCGAGATATCAGAGCAGACCGTCCACATCGCCCGCGAGACGGGTATCCATTTCTACGCCGCCGGCCACCACGCCACAGAACGCTACGGAGTTCAAGCCGTGGCCGCCCATCTGGTCAAACGCTTCGGCCTGGAGCACCACTTTGTTGATGTGGACAACCCCGTATAGGAGGTTGTTGATTAGGCCCTCCACACACGAAACGGCACGGCACATCAAATCAAATGACCTTCTTGTCTTTCAGCAGCTTGATCACCCGGCTTATGCACTCCTCGATGGAGAGACTGCCTGTATCCAGGACGAGGTCCGGTGCTTCCGGAACTTCGTAGGGGAAGGACACGCCAGGGATGTCGGCTGAGGGAGACAGCTCTGCGGCGGCATACAGGCCGCTCGGGTCGCGCTGCTTGCACACGTCCAGTGACGGGTTCAAGTAGATCATGAAGCAGTTGTCGCGGCCGATCACGCTCAGCGCGTGTTCGCGCGAGTCTTTGTTGGGAGCGACGAAGGCGGCGCAGCAGATCAATCCGGAATCGTTCAGCAACTTCGCGACGTGTGCACTGCGGCGCAGATTTTCCGCGCGTCCTTGTTGGTCATGGGGCAGATCCTTGCTTATGCCAAGGCGCATGGTCTTGCCGTCGAGCACCGTACTGACGCGGCCCATGTCGAACAGGCGTCGCTCCAGCCCGTGCGCCATGGTCGATTTGCCTGCCCCCGAAACGCCAATGAACATCACCGTCGCCGGGCTCTGACCGTAGCGAGCTGCACGCTCCTCGCGGGTGACGTGTTCTGTGCTGCTCGTGGCATCGGTATGCGCCGCTGAATGGGAAGCATCCACCGAAATCATGCCCGCACCAATCGTCGCATTGCTGAGACGGTCAATGACGATAAGGGCGCCGGTACTGCGGTTAGCCGAGTAATTGTCTACGCACACCAGCTGATCCACCTCCACTTCACAGACACCGATACTGTTCAGTTCGAGGGTTGGGGCCGGGCGTTTCTCCAGCGTGTTGACGTCGATCTGGTGTTTGAGAGTCTTGACTGCGCCAGTGACGGTCTTGGTGCCGAGTTTGAAGTCATACATCTTGCCAGGCAGCATGGGCTGCTCTGCCATCCACACGATGGTGGCGCGAAAGCGTTCAGTCACCACGGGGTAATTGTCACTGTGGACGATCATGTCGCCACGGCTGATGTCGATCTCGTCCTCGAGCGTGATTGTCACCGCCATGTCTGTGTAGGCGGATTCCAGTTCCTCGTCGTAAGTGACAATCGATTTCACGCGACTCTTCTTCTGCGATGGCAGCACGACAATCTGGTCACCCTTGCGGACGATTCCGGACGCGATGGTGCCGCAGAAACCACGGAAATTGAGGTTGGGGCGATTGACGTACTGCACGGGGAAGCGCAGATCCTTCAAGTTGCGATCTTTGGCGATTTCAACCGTCTCGAATAGCGACATCAGTGTCTGGCCTTTATACCAGGGCATATGTTCGCTGGGGTTGACGACGTTGTCTCCGTCGAGTGCCGACATCGGAATGAAATGGAAGTCGGCTTTGGTCAGCCCTTTCGCAAAGCCCAGATAGTCGGCTTTGATACGCTCGAAAACGTCTTCGCTGTAGCCAACCAGATCCATCTTGTTGATAGCAACCACCAGGTGCTTGATGCCCAGCAGCGATGTGATGAAGCTGTGGCGGCGCGTCTGTACCTGTACGCCATGGCGGGCGTCGATGAGAATGACAGCAAGGTCGCATGTGGATGCGCCGGTCGCCATATTGCGTGTGTATTGTTCGTGCCCCGGGGTATCAGCAATGATGAACTTGCGTCGCGCAGTGGAGAAGTACCGATAAGCGACGTCGATGGTAATGCCCTGTTCCCGTTCAGCCTGCAGACCATCCACCAGCAATGCCAGATCCAGTCCGCCGCCCGTTGTGCCGGATTTGACGCTGTCAGCCTTGATGGCGCTCAACTGATCTTCGTAGATCATCTTGGAATCGTGCAGGAGTCTGCCGATCAGCGTGCTCTTGCCATCGTCCACACTTCCGCAGGTCAGCAGGCGCAGCAGTTCCTTGCGTTCGTGCTGAGCCAGATAGGCGTTGATGTCTGTGCTGATGAGTTCCGATTGATGTGACATAGTGATTGAACCTGGTTGATCTTTTCCATGACTGAATTCGAATGTGTTCCGACGCCTCGTACGCGGTCAGAAATACCCTTTGCGCTTCTTGTCTTCCATAGAGCCGGCCTTGTCGCTGTCAATCAGGCGGCCCTGGCGCTCGGAGGTAGTGGTGAGAAGCATTTCCTGGATGATCTCGGGCAGTGTGGTCGCCGACGACTCGACGGCACCTGTCAGCGGATAGCAACCCAAGGTGCGGAAGCGCACCATTTTATTAACAGCGCCTTTGCGCAGCTGCTCCGGCATGCGGTCATCGTCGACCAGAATGTCGACACCGTCCATCGATACCACGGGACGCTCCTTGGCGAAATAGAGCGGCACGATATCGATGTCATTCAGGAAGATGTACTGCCAGATGTCGAGTTCTGTCCAGTTGGAGAGAGGAAATACGCGAATGCTCTCGCCTTTGTTGACCTTGCAGTTGTAGATGTTCCACAGTTCAGGGCGCTGATTCTTCGGATCCCAGCCGTGGTTCTTGTCTCGAAATGAAAAAACACGTTCCTTGGCGCGGGACTTCTCTTCGTCGCGGCGAGCGCCACCGAATGCAGCATCGAATTTGTACTTGCTCAGGGCCTGGCGCAGCGCCTGCGTCTTCATCACGTCTGTATGCTTTTCACTGCCGTGAGTGAATGGGCCGATACCATTGCTGATGCCTTCCTGATTGATATGAACGATCAGATCCAGCCCCAGCTTTTTAACCTGCTTGTCGCGGAATTCGATCATCTCCTTGAATTTCCAGGTGGTGTCGACGTGCATCAGCGGAAAGGGCGGTTTGCCAGGGTAAAACGCCTTCATGGCGAGATGCAGCATGACGGCTGAGTCCTTGCCGATGGAATACAGCATCACTGGGTTGTCAAATTCCGCCGCGACTTCGCGAATGATATGAATGCTCTCGGCTTCGAGTTGTTTCAGATGCGTCAGATTGTAGTCTGTCATGCTTGTTCACTTTGTCGTGTTGGGTCTCCGAGGCTCGCAAGGTGAGGAGGCTGGGGACGATGTCGTTATATAAAGGAAGTAGTTCAGAGATGCCCGGATCGGCAGCGCTATAGATAGTCCCTGTCAGATTCTCTCGGCTTTTCCAGTCCGAAACCTTCGGAGAGGGCTCCGCTTTGGTTGGCATTCTGTCTGGGTGCGTAATCCTTGGGAGGCAGCAAGTCGGCGGCGTCGTTTCCCAATGCGGAAGCACCGAAAACATCCTCTCGGGATGCGGGCAGGAGTTTGTTGGCCACTTCGCCTGTGCACAGATCCTGTGCTCCACTGGCCAGATGCTGGTATACATCCCGGTAACTGTCAGTCATCTGCTGAACCAACTCTGCGGTGACATTGAAATGTTCACTCACTTCGTCCTTGTAGCGCGCGTGTGTGCGCTCGAGATCCTGCAGGCTTTTTTCAAGCTCTGTGATCCTGGTGGGGTTGGTGTTTACCCGGCCTGCCAGTACATAGCCGATGGCAACACCGGCTGCCAAGCAAACGATAGCGGTCAACCATAACATAGCAATATCTTGCCTCTTGTTCGTGAGCTCGCACCAAAGCAGCCCAGATAGTCAGGGAGCGCAAGTATAGCCTGAAATACGCTTGGCGAGAGCAACAAAATCCACCAGAGGTCCGCGTCAGGGGTTGGTCCGTGCTCGTGCAGAGAGCTGATTTGGCTGGTTCCTGACGGTCTTTTTGTCTTAGAATGCGCAGCCTTCCGGCGGGTGGGTTGCATAGCAATGCCTTGGATCTCGCAACTCGTAGCCTCTCCATTTCACGAATGATGCCTTCAATGACGCCACTTGAACGTTACCAGCTGGATATCGCCACCGGAGCGATAGCGCCGGACTCTGCACAAGAACAGGCAGTACGTCACTTTCAGCGCCTGTATGACGACTTGGTGCGTGTGCCGGAGCCGTCGCGCAACGCGGTGTTGGTCGCATGGCATTTGCTGACACGTAAAAAGCATCCCGGAGTTGTGGGCAAGCACACTGAAGGCGCGAGAGTCAAAGGCTTATACCTGTACGGTGGTGTTGGTCGGGGCAAGACCTATTTGATGGACGTGTTCTTCGAGAGTCTGCCTTTCCAGAATAAGATGCGGACGCACTTTCACCGCTTCATGCAGCGCGTGCACTCCGAATTGACGCTGCTCAAGCAGCAGAAAAATCCTCTGGAGAGCGTTGCCCGCAAGATCTCTGCAGAAGCGCGAGTCATATGTTTCGATGAATTCTTCGTGTCGGACATTGGTGATGCAATGATTCTGGGGGGACTGCTGACGCATTTGCTGAACGAAGGGGTAACGCTGGTGACTACCTCGAACATTCAACCCGATTTCTTGTATGAAAATGGACTCCAGCGGGAGCGCTTTCTGCCAGCGATTGCGTTGCTGAAGCGGGATATGGATGTCGTTGAGCTGGATGGCGGGATCGACTACCGACTGCGCAGTCTTCAGCAGGCGCGAATCTATCACAGCCCGCTGGGGGTTGACTCCGACAAGGAGTTGGCCGTGAGTTTTCGACGTTTGGTTTCGGAGCATGCAGTGGTGCAGGTCGGCGAGGTCATCGAGGTGCTGGGGAGGCCCATTACTTCGCGCAAGTGTGCCGACGATGTTGTCTGGTTCGACTTTGCGGAGTTGTGTGGTGGACCGCGCAGCGCCTATGACTACATTGAGTTGGCTAAAGTGTATCAGACCATTCTCCTTAGTAATGTCCCGCAGTTGAAGGCTGAAACCGATGATATGGCGAGGAGGTTTGTGAGTCTTGTGGACGAACTTTATGATCGCAACGTCAAGCTGATCATTTCCGCAGAAGTGCCATTGCTGCAATTGTATGTCGGGAATAGTCTGGCATTTGTGTTTGAGCGTACGAGCAGTCGTCTGCTGGAGATGCAGTCGCATGACTATCTCGCCCGCGAACACAGGGCCTGATTGCTTAGAAGCCCTGCAGCAGGTGAACACAGGGGCGCCATGTAGCTTCCTGTTGTTTATGGCTATTTAGTACTTGAATAATTAAAGTTGCTTCGGTAGTATTCGCGCTCCTTGAAGACAATGCTCCTTTGGTGAAAGTAAATGAAGACCTTTATTGCGAAACCGCAGAATGTTGAACATAACTGGCTGTTGCTGGACG
>JACCDZ010068516.1_pt1 | contig 23281 bp, 27 predicted proteins | sample 7449551 | NCBI WGS metagenome assembly JACCDZ01 (sample SAMN15323452, study PRJNA562643) | freshwater metagenome | isolation source: river surface water | place: USA:Blue River Watershed | collected 2017-08-18 | reverse complement strand
TTTGTAGCCGGCACAAGTGTACTCTCTTTGCAACGTTTCACTCCCTCCTAAACGTCTAAAAAACAGACAACTATCAATAATATTATTGTATTCAGTTTCGTTAATTTGTGAAACACGACTATCCACCTCAACCCATACCGATTTCGTGCCTTCTTTGATTTGATATTCCTTTTTAGTTAATTTGATTGTTCGCATAACTTAATTTTTTAAATTTGTTTAAATTTGTTTATATCTTGGATTCGAACCAATTAACCCCAATCTGGTATATAAAAAAATGGAGTGCGAACTGAATCACACTCCATTTGGTAAGATTGTTTTTATTTTAATTTCTTATTTACGCCGTCCTTTCGGTCTCTAACGTCCTTTCAGTTACTCGCATAGTCGGGCGGCTGTTTAATCCCTTATTTACCCCAAACATACCTAATTTGCTAGATTATTGTATTTTGGTCTATACTTTCAAACGCTGTTCCCTATTTGGGCTTGGCGGAGCTGCTTTATATCCTTATTGCTTTGCCACGTATTAACGGAGCATAGTTCACTCAAAACTATTTAATTAATGATTGTTTAACAGGTTCATTAATTCAAACCCTCAATTACCACCGCAACTACTAATCGTAACGTTCGTTTTTAGGCTAATAATCCATCCTTAGTGTTTATGCCTATACAGGCTAACAATTGGCTACAAGTACTGTTATTTCCTTGATTTAAGCACCTTATAACTTATTGTGTGTTATTGGTTTGCTTGATTCCTTTTAGTAAAGGTACAACTTTTATTTCATTCTACCAAATATTTTTTAGACTTTTTTATTGGCTTTGTCTTGTTTCATTCTTTATGTAAAGATACAATTTAATTTTTAATCTACCAAATTTATTTTTGTAATTTGCCGCCCTTACTTTAGTAACTTGACCGTTTCATTTGTCAACCCATTACATCCAATTTGATACGTATCTTTAAAAGAACTTGAAGCCTTATAAATTGCTTCTTTATACAAAGATAAGTTATTTAAACCAAACGACCAAATATTTTTGGTACTTTTTTAAAGGTTATTTTTTCCCTTACTTTGATATATCAAAGATAAAACAATTATCTGACTTAACAAAATAAAAGTTTAGATTTTTCAAAATTATTTTTTTGTAATTTGTTGAGACTGGGATATGAAAAAAGTTTTGAGATATTGATTGACGGGGGTACGGTAGGAAGAAAGATATTTGTGGGGGGTGGGGATGGGACTGTCCTAAAACAGCCCACATATACCCCATTTTAAACAAAACCCCATTTTAAACAAAACCCCATTTTTCAACAGAATTGAAACCCCGTATACCCAATTTTCACCAAATCCCACTTTTAACCAAAACCTAGATTTCAAATAAAACCCCGGCATATCATTCATTTATAGTTGTCCCATGATGTATTACCTTTTTCTATGGGGTTAGATACATTGCTTACTATCTTTTAACTCCCAAAAACAACAATCATACTATCATGCATTGGTGCTTTATTGTTTACTAATTCCCCCTTGGTATTTATTCCAATAAATTTTATTCTTCCAAAAAGGTATTGAAATCGCTGTAGCAAAAAGAGCCAACACCACAGTATACAATATAACACCACTAAACATCAATCTTTTACTGAAACCATTTTTTCTTTTTAAATCGTCAATGGTATCACGAAAAACATTCAAATGTCTCCAATCATCCAAATTTTCTTGGTTGACTCTAAGCTTTTCGTAAATCCACTACAAATTTTCTATTTCTTCGTTTTTCATATTTTAAACAATTATCTTTTTTATCTTACCACAATTCCTACAAATTAACGTATGTCTATAACACAAGCGAAAATATCGTTTTATCTTGGTTCTTGCATACAATCTCCAACTATGGGAACACAGTAATTTATTTATTAACGTCTTTAACATTTTTTAGGTGTTCACGTTTTCGTGAACTATCTGACTTTAAATTCATCAAGCGGTACATCAAAACTACGATAAACTTTAATTCCTCTATAGGAAAAGGTTGAGTGGTCAAAATAACCTTCTTTATCAGAAGTACTATTTAATTCTGCAATCAATTCACCCAATGTATGCGGATGAACAATGACTAACTCAACCTTATCATTACACAACGACACCGCTTTGTAAATAGCTTCATCTAATTTATTTTGTAATTTCATAATCACTTATTTTAAATTCGACTAATTTACCATGAGTATAAAGTTTTCCCCTATTAGAACAAACTCCCCTACCAGACCTAGATTCATATCTGGAACAGATTGATTTACGACAATCTGATTTTTCACAAACACCCTCAAAACTAGAACACCAAACATAATCCTTATTATCCTTGTCTTCAATAGCTTCAAATAGAACAATTTTTTCAAAACCCTCCTCCCTAGCTTTGTTTATATGGTATTTTAATGACCAACAAATCTCGTCATCAACCCCGTCAAAATAAAATTTCTCTTTCATGGTACAAAGGTATAGAATTATATCTTAGTGATTTGTTAAACTTAATAATTCCTCAGAAAGTCTTTTGTGAAATGTTTCTTCTCCATCATCATATGATAAGAGATAATCAATTCTCTGAGCGTAAATTTTAGCTTTTCGTAAAAATAACAAACCTTTTTTAAATTCGGAAATTGTCTTTTTACTATAATTTCTTGAAACATGCTCATCATCGGATGAATTATCTTGAATGGCTTGCTCAATGCTTTCAACTATTCCATCTATTTGATGCTGTGCGTAATCAAAGTGTCCTCCTGACATATTTTATAATCTAATAATTTCACGAAATTCTTCCTTGTATCCATTCAACTTATCGGCAATAAATTTGTCAATGTTCCACATCCTACGAATTTTTGACCATTCCTTTACTTTAAGGTCATATTCTTTTTTGGAAAGATGTGTGTTGTTATCTTCATAGTTCATTGCTGTCAAATAATGAGGATTCACCACCAAATTTAATTTTTCAGCTTTTTCTAACATGAAATTTGAATATTGACCTTCTACATCTTCAGAATTATCTTTAAGGATACTCCAAACATTATTTACCCGCAATTCACCGAACATATTGTCGTTCTTATACGTTACGTATATCATTTTCTAAATGTTTTATTTTTCAAAATCACTATTCTTCGTATATTTTTAATTCTTTTAATTTGTCAATTATACTTGTCGGTATGTGCACAACTTCATCAGACTTAAATTTTCCATTCACATACATTATTTTAGATATTGTCAACCAGTCTCCAAAATTCATTATCCTTGTGGAATATTTTACTTCTGAACCAAATACTCCTCTTTTAACTCTATCAAAAGTTATTTCTTTTTCCGTTATCTTTAGGTTTTCAATTAGTAGCATTTACAAGCTTTAAAAAGTTATCTAATAAATCAAGTTCACTTAAATAAAACCTGAGAGTGTACTCACTTTTCGGGTGTTCCGACCTTGTACCATATTCGTAATCTGAATAACTACTCCTATAAGACCTATCTAAAAAGTCATTGACAGAATTTATTCCGTTTGGTTCAGCTAATTGTAACAAGTATTTTTCTTTTAAGTCATCTAAGGTTTTTACCCCCCCCAACAAGCATTTGATTCATACCAAAGGTATAGTTCGTTATTTTCCACATTTATAGTTTTTATTTGCGAATAAGGAGGAAATTACTCCTTAATGGTGAATGAAACCTTAATATGTCCCCTGTTTCACGTGGAACCTCTTCAAGTTCAACAACCTTACCTCTGGAATCAATCCAAAAAACTTCTCCATCTTCAAGTTGAATTTTTGTATAGACCCCATTAGAATTAAAGGAAGAGTTTGTTACATAAAATTCATCTTTTCTAACTATTTTTGTCAATTGCATCTTTTAGTATTTTTTCTAAATCAATGTTCGCGGGACGATTTAATACCTCGTTGTATAACTCATTAGCTTTTTCGATTGCGTAATTAAGTCCTTCTTCCTCACTATCAAACCATTCCTCAGAACCATATACAATACCATGTGTGGAACTGGTAACAAATGGCTTATACTCATCTGGTCTATTAGATAGACCTAATAAGTTACCTAAAAATATTTTCTCGGAATTAAAAAAGAATCTAATATTGTTTATTTCAGATTCTTCTTCATTCTTAACAAACTTATCGTATTTCTCTTTTACTTTACCTGTTAACATCTTGTGTAATATTTATAAAAAAAGTTTCTAAATCGTGTTCTACATTATATCCATCCCACTCAAACTGCTCAACCAATCTGAAAAAATCATATTCATTCTCACAATGGAATTTAGAATACCCTTGGTTAATAATGTCAGTGTAAATTTGTGTACATGTGTACAAAATTGAATCCCCCTTAATAATAGATGAAAGCTCTCTACTTGTTATCATTTTAATTTAATGTTTTTAATAAATTCATAAAACCTACTTCTTGTCTTCATACTCAAAGACAATGCCTTTAGTTTTGAGGGATCGGTTGTATTTCCCCTCAACCAAACAAACTCTGCTTGTCTGTCCTCATTTTTCATACGAAGAATCCTGTGATAAACCATCCTCCATAAATCAGCGTCTTTAACACCTTCAAAATCATTTTCTACCCATTTTACTAAATGATTATTAATTCCATAGACAACCATGTTAGAATCACTGCGAATTATCGCCAACTTAAATATGCCATCAAGAACATAGTCTAAGGCAGCACACACAGCCATTAACTCCATTCGTGCATTGGTTGTTTTGGAATCAGAACCAGTTCTTACAAAATTGTAATCTAAGCAAACAACCGACCAAATTCCATGACCACGACTATCACAAGAACCATCAGTTGCAATATTTATAACTTTATCTATATCCATAATACAAATTTAGTAAATTTGCAAATACAAAACTCACAAGAACTTGTTAAATTTAAGAATTACTTAATTTTCACAAAAAAAGTTTAAAAAAAATTTGGTTCGTATTATTTAATGTTGTACTTTTGTGTTTCATGTAAGAAAGTGGGAGAAATTCTCTCATGGTTGATACCTCCACAAAAATATTTCATCGCTAATACTTAGATGAAGTAGGAGGTCCCGGAAAATCAAAATAGACAGGGAAATTAATATATTTAATTTTAATGGGGCACGATTTTCCATCAAACTCAAATGACTCACGAAAAGCCTCTCACAAGAGGTTAAAACGGATAGGTAGTTCCAGATTTCAATCTAATTGAATGGCGGTCGATCTAAAAGACCCCATTTTTCCCGTAGCGCTAGCTTTGAGATGTTCAAGTTTTCTTATCAAAAAATTTGGAAGAGGTTCCTCAAAAATTGACATCAGGTTGACTATTGCTACGCCTGTCGACTGGTCAGTGTGGACGAATCGGAATTGATACCCGATACGTTTGTGCGCAAACTCACCCCACTGCTCCAGACCTCCACAACGTAAGTTTTTATCGCTTACGTTTTTCTTGTGGGGGTTTGGGGGTCAACCTTTTAATAAACCATTAAAAATGCCCATAAATGATTTAAACACCTTTTAGGTTAGGGTGTTCTAAAAAATCGACGGTCATTTTAAAACAATTTCGATATAATTTTTCTACGTTGTCGTTGAAAATTATTCGTCGATGAACGAAATTAATAGTGACCGAGATTAAAATCGGAACATTAGAATTGGTGGGTCAATAGCTTTCGAGCCTATAATATATGAATCACAAGGACGTTTCGATTTTACCCGACAACCTCACAGGAGCTAGAAAGGAAATCGACACTACGTAGAATCGACAAATATGCTATTCGACACCTTAAAAAATACACAAATACATACTAAACATGATTAAGATCGAGAAACATTACGAAGACCAACTGGAGTGTGTTGAGCGAGTCCTTTCAGCTATCCTAGTCCTTTCTGGGGAAAAATTGGCTCAAAAAGAAATTGAGTTACTTACATATTTGACTGTAAAAGGTACAATATCTAACGTAACCGGTAGAAATGAATTTCTTAAAATCTACAACACCACGGAAAATACCATGAATAATGTACTAGGGACTTTAAAAAAGAAGGGACTTGTCCACAAAGTTAGTGGTAAGGTAATTTCTAAGATAAACCTACCTGAAGTTTTCTTTAAGGAGAGTACGAGATCCATTAAATTAGGAATTTATGCTGAGTAGTCTAATTCAGAAAGTTGCTGACAATAATGGATTGTCATATGAGGATACCTATAAAATAATATCCCATCAATTCTTAAACGTTAGACAACAATTATCGAAACCAGAAATTAATTCTGTTTTTTTACCGAAAATAGGTACATTCTGGATACATAAAGCAAAGTTAAGAAAGAGATTAGATGCTCTTATCTCCTATAAAAATAAGAAAAAATACATACATGATTCCATCACGAACCTCCTTGAAAAAGGTATTGTCCCATCTTCCGAAGATTTTAAACGGGATTTTTAATTTTTTGTTTGGTAGTAGAATCCGAAGAAGAATGAGATTAGAAATTTGCAGTGGTTGCAAATATTATGATTTGGAGGGTACACACAAAAACACAATAATAAAAGGTAAACCGGCATGTAGTATATGTGGGTGTAATATAAAATTACTTACTTCATGCACAACATGTGTGTGTAGTAGAGAAGACATAGGTGAGAAGCCTTTATGGTAAAAATAAAAAAACTAAATACAATGACAAATACATTTTTAGATTGCTTTAAGGTATTACTTGAGCAATACAACGATACTTCACTTGCACGTCATATCACTTTAGCATTAGGTGATTATGAAACAATTGAATTTGTGGAGGATGAAACTTTCTTGGAATTATTAGAACAATATATCTCTGCATTGGAATTAGGGGATAGTATTCGCCTTAATAATTTTGAAGATTGCGATGGCGACGAATATTAATGATGAGTTGGCTTGGTTAGAATCCAAAGCTAATTCCATAAAGGAATATGTTGACGCTAATCCCTACCATGAAGTAGAAGATAGAACCAACATAAAGTATGATAAGTTTGGTAACTCCTATGATGAAGTAGTTCAAAAAATAGAAGCCATTCATAAATCCTTACGTGAGGCAATGAGAGATTATGCTCTATTGCTTTCCCAAATAGATAAATTGAGGGAAGAAGAAAAGCGTAAAGAAGTTGAAGCTCGTGGGGGTAAAGAACTAAATTCAAGACAAAAACGATTTGTGGATAAGTAATGAAAAAAGACATACTTAATGTACCTTATCGTGATTGGTATTTAAACGTAAAAAACCCCCCAAAAAAAGGAGATTATAATTACAAGAGTTTTTGGGAAAAACAAGAACGACTTTGTACAGAGGGCTGTATGGTTGGAGGTGTTTTCATTAATCCCTATCTTTATTGGCATTTGAATTTCTGGAATACAGAAGTTGATTATCTTGATGAGGATGGAAAACCACAACAAAAATACACTCAACCAAAATTGAGGGATAATGAATGGGGTTTTTTTAATGGGATTTGGGAGGCAGAAAAACAACAAAAAGGAATTGCTGTAGGTGGTATTCGAAGATTTGGTAAATCCGTAGGTGAAGCATCTTATATATCACATGGTTTAACCTTTGATGAAGATTCTCAAAATATTGTAGCAGGTCTTAACGCCCCCGATATAAAACTTATCACTGATAAAATTGATAAAGGTCTAAATAGATTACCTGAATATTTTAGATGGACCAAATTAGAATCAAATTGGAAGGTCGGAGTTACCCTTGGTGTAATCGAAAAAGATGGAACAAAATATCCCTTCTCCCAATTATTAATCCGTAACTTAGATAATGGTAATAATGAGGAGGCAATTGCCGGTTCAAAACCTCGTAAATTAATAATTGATGAGGGAGCAAAAGGCTCTTTTCTGAAAGGTTTACAAGCGGCTATGCCGGGTTTTACAACACCTTATGGTTGGACATGTTCTCCTATTGTTACATTTACGGGAGGTGATGTCACTAAGTTTGCTGATGCCAAGGAATTGTTTACCAATCCCGATGCATACAATTTCCTACCTTTTCCCCACAAAGATAAACCTAATGTGACACATGGTTTGTTTTTTGATGCAACATATAGACTTGAGGGTAAAGTTGATTCAAACCTTGCTGACTATTTAGGTCAACCCGACAATAAAGAACTTAAAGTTATTCCAATACAAGTTTCTGATCCTGTAAAGGCATTAGAAATTACCAATTCGATAATTGAACAAAGACGATTATCTGGGGATACTGATTCCTATCTCAAGGAAAAAATGTATTACCCCATAAATGTAGAAGATATTTTTATATCGTCATCTACAAATTTCTTTAATAAAGAAGCAATAAAGAAACAAATCCAATTCATTGAGGATAATCGTATTCAAGGTTCTTTTGTGGAACTTTATCACGATGGAGAAAAAATTCAATGGAGAAATACCGACAAAAAACCCATACCAGAATATCCTACACCAAAAGGGTGTAATACCGATGCACCTGTTGTAATATGGGAACACCCAGATAGCGAAGGCGATAAATATTGGTTTAAGTACACAGGAGGTGTCGATAGTTATTTGAAAGATGGTACTACGGTACATTCGGATTCATTGGGAGCTGTTTATATTTTTAAAAGGGTTGTGAATATTACTGGTGATGGGTTTCAAGACATGCTTGTAGCATCATATGTAGCTCGACCAGAAAGTAAAGAATATTGGCAAGACCAAACACGTTTATTGATAAAGTATTATAATGCATTTACCCTTGTGGAAAATGATGAGTTATCCTTTATTGATTATATGAAACATAAAAATGATGCACATCGTTATTTGGCTCCGCAACCGGCATGGCTGAAAGCATTAACACCTTGGTCAACACAAAAATCAGATTTTGGTGTATCACGTTCTTCTGATAAAGCACAATCATTCCTTGAAAATCTCGCAAAAGGTTATCTTGACGAAGTTGTACACAAAGAAGTTGATGAAAGTGGTTCTGTTATAAAGGAAGTTTTAGGTGTATCTCGAATATTCGATAAACCATTGTTACAAGAGTTTTTAACTTATGAGAGAGGTAAAAACGCAGATAGATATGTTGCATTTACTTTAGCATTAGCACAAGCGAATGATATAGATGTGGCACTAAACCCCGAAACAAAAAAGAAAAATGATGATAAAATTAAATCATTATATGAAAAGAAAGCTGGTAGACGAACGTTTAGTAGGGGAGTTAAAAATTCACTCTTAAAAACAAAAAGAAGATAAATGCTATATATAGACAAGGAATCTGTTGGGAAAATAGATATAAGTAAATTTCCTGATTTATTCGCTTCTAAGTCCGAGAGAACTTCAAAGAAATATATCAAGGGTCTTAATGATTATTTTACGGCTGAGGCACGTAGACAATTTAATGAGAATGTAAGAACTTTTGCCAGAAATTATAATTTCTTGAAAGGTAAACTTACACCCGAAGATTTTTATGAAGCATCTCAATACGAAGAGATGAATGATATGTTCACAACCCTTGATTATGATTATGAGAGGGATGGACTACCAAAAGATGTTCAACATTATTCTATTCTTAACCAACCAATCAATACATTACTTGGGGAGTTATCTAATAAACCAGATAATGCTTTTGTCAAAGCCTTTGACGCAGAATCCCAAGCAGAACAACTTCAATACATGACTGATGTTGTGGAGAAATTTATGTATAGTCAAGTTAAGAATCGTTGGATTTTAAAACTTACTGAGGAAGGAGCTGATGTAAATGAAGAGGAGTTCATGCAAAATGTTGAACAACTTACTGCTAAGGAGGTAGAAGAAAAACTATCTTCTTATTCTTCATTACAAGAGCGATGGGCGAATAGAATGTTGGAGGCATTAAAGGTCCAATTTAATATTAAGGAAAAATCTGAATCCACATTCTCGGATTTATTGAAGTCTGGTAGAGAAAGGTATCACATCTATGAAGATAAATCCCCCACGGGATTTAATGTTGAGGATGTGAACCCTGTAAATTGCTTCCGATTAAATAACCCCGATAAGAAATACACAAGAGATGACCATGCCTCTGGTATAATTGAAGTTTTAAATATCTCTGAGGTAATGGAGAAATTTAAACTTTCTAAGAAAGATGTGGACAATCTCCGAGATTTCAAAAAGGCTGGAAGCAACGCACCAAAGTCTGGATATGAGTCTATAACATATGGACCAACATACGACAAGACCTTGGAGCTATTTGAAGAAATGGAGGATTATGGTGATTTTGGTTCCAATTATCGAAACTATTACCGAACACTTCATTCCGAAGTAGGTTGGAAGGATGAATCTTATCGTTGTACTACAACATATGTAAAAGCCAAAATCAAAAAAGGAAAACTCACATATGTTAATTCTGAGGGTGTCGAAACCGTTGATTTCGTGGATGAGGATTACAAGGACGGCACACATCCCGGACAAATTGATTTAGAGTGGGCATACGATGAACAATGGTACAAAGCTGTAAATATCGCAAATATATTATATTCCTATGAACCCGTTGAGTTCATTGACCGAAATCCGATTATTGGTGGGGATTTTGATCCAAGAAATTCAGTAGTTAAAGGACTTATTGATTTGGCAAAACCTTTCCAGATAATTTATACTGTTGCAGTAAATCAATTGTATAGATTACTTCAAAAGGAAATTGGTGTTGTTTATAATATGTCACTTCGTAAGTTAAGTGTACCAGATGACGGAGATTATCGCGACGCACTTGATATGTGGGAAGAGCTTGCTCGTAACCAAGGTGTATCTATCGAAGATGATAGTCCTGAAAACATGAATACTCCGGGAGGTCAGACTGCGGCAGCAAAAGCTATTGATTTAAGTAGGACAGGAGAAATTCAGTCAAGATACACACTCGCACAACAAATGAAATTGGAGTGTTGGGAATTGTTGGGTATTACTAAAGAACGTCTTGGTGGTGTGGCTGCGTCACAAACGGCACAAGGAGCACAGATTAGTTTATCTCAGTCTTATGCACAAACAGCACCTTGGTTTTCACATCATTACTACATCATCAACGATTTGTATCAAGCTGTTTTGGATGCAGCACAATACTATGAATCACAGAAAGAAAGTTCAACTTTATCTTATGTTTCTGGAACGGCTGAAAATGTCTATATTAGAATTTTTGGTAAGGATTTAAAAGGTCGTGATTTAAGAGTATTTGTTACAGATAGAGCAGAAGATTATGAGCAATTACAACGTATGCGTTCATTCACTAATGAGATGTTACAAAATGGTGTAGATGCTTACGATGTTGCCGTATTAATGGACAATAAATCAATACGTGCACATAAAGATGTACTATTGAGAGTTAAGGAACAAAAACAAGAAATGCAACGTCAAGCTCAAGAAATTGAAGCTAGAAAAGCACAAGCTATTGAACAACAAACTTCAGCAATGCAGGAAATTGAAAGAGGTCGTATTGAAAATGAAAACATCAATAACGAACTTGACCGCAAAAACCGATTAGAAGTTGCTACTGTTCAAGCATTAGGTCGTCAACAAGGAGATAATGTAGTGGATACCAACAACAATAATGTACCAGACATGATGGACATTCTTCGAGATAGTCGTGAAACAGAAAAGCTAAATAGAGATTCTCTTTTTAAACTTCAATCACAACAATCTCAAGAACGAATGGATTCTATGAAAATTGCATCTAAAAATAGAGAACTTGTACTGAGAGAAAAAGAGCACAAGGACAAGATGAAGCAATTGGAAGAAGACAGAAAACTTCGAGAGAAACAAATCACAGCAGATAAATATATAGCTGCAAAAAACAAAAATTAAATTTAGCCATAACAGAGTTAAAGTTAGCTATACAAAATGTTAAAAAAATTTGGAAGCTAACTTTAACTTTTGTATTTTCGCATTAAATTAACAACAAATACATAATGGATATTAATGATAAATTTGGAATCGTTGACTCTAACTCAACGGATTCAATTTTTGAGATGTTTGACGGAGGTACGGAACAAGCTGTTTCTGTAACAGAAACACCCAAAACACCTAGTACAACAGATGAAGCTAATCCAGAAATTATTGAAGATGGTTCTGGTACAAGTAACGATAAACAATCGTTAAACGATTTCCTAGAAAATAAAGACGCACCAATTATTCCAGAGGTATCCACAGAGGTTGCTGATGACGATGCTGGTAGTGAAGAGGAAGAAGTTTCTCCTTTTCAAACCATATCACAAGAATTGGTTAGTTTAGGAATTTTCAATGAAGATGAGGAAGACCCTTTACCTACTACTGGTGAGGATTTTGCAAAACGATTTGAAAAAGAAGCTGCTCGAAAAGCAAATGACAATCTTACCAATTTCTTAGCAAAATTTGGTCAAGATAGAATTGATGCGTTTAAAGCCATTTTTGTAAGTGGTGTTGACCCCAAAGAATATTTTAATATCTCATCTAAACCAGACGACATTCTTAATTTAGATATGGAGCAAGAATCCAATCAAAAAAAGGTTGTCAAAAAGTATTACCAAGAGATGATGGGTCATACCGAAGCAAGAACTGAAAAACTTATTCAGATGTTGATTGAAGATGGGGAGTTAGACGCAGAGGCAGTTGTTGCCTTGGAGAAGTTTAGAAGTTCTCGTCAAAACGAATTAGACCGATTGGAACAAGAGCGTTTAAATGCAGAACAACAAAAGGTCCAAGAAAAACAATATTTTAACGATAATGTAAGTAAGTTTATCAATTCAAAAATCAACGATAAAGAAATTGATGGTTTGAAATTTGATAAAAATATTGCAGACCAAGTAATGCGAACAATGACGCAAGGAGCTTGGAAATTGCAAACAGGTGAAATAATTTCTGATTTCCAGAAATTTGTACTTGATTTATCTCGTCCTGAGAATATCGAAATCGCGGTTAAAATCGCATTACTTAAAGAAAATAACTTTGACTTTAGTAAAATTCAATTGAAAAAAGAGAATATTGAAAAAGACAAATTGTTTTCTGGTTTAAAGAATAAAACAAAAATTGCTAACCGAAATAGTTCGACCCATAAAGTCGATAATTTTTCAATAATTTAAGATTAATAGATAACAATTATGCCGACAAAAGTACCGGGTCAAACTGGGTTTTTAACCCACAGAATGTCATCTTTCGACGAACGTGTCATCGGTAAGTTTACCGATTCAAATCACCTAAGTTCGTTGAGTAAAAGTTCTCCTTCTAAGTATGATAAAGAAACAATTTCTTTATACACGCAGAGTAGCTTCTACACAAATGACTTTATGAACATGATTAACAAATCCACGCCATACTATCTGAGAGGAAACTCGGACCAATGGACTTGGGAAGTATCTGTTCCATATAAATTTAATAAAATTACACATGTACCAGATGCAACTAGAGCTAATGCTACTCCGGGTATTGATGAATCAACATTCGATTTAGTTTTTGAACGTCCTTCATTTCAAATTAATGATGTCATTACTGCGGATAAGCGTTATGGTGACGATTTGATTGTTGTTGGTGGACCAACGATACATCATTCTGGTGCAAGATACACTTTGAAACTTACTGGTGATGGTGTAACGGCTTCAACTTCTGCGGATGTTCAGTTCTTAGTTGAAAATCAAACTTATGAACAAGTTAACCAAGTAACTGGAGAATTTACTCAAGATTTGGGTGGATTAGACAACGCAGGTCAAAAACTTGTAATGGTGGATAGTTTATCTGCTGGTTGGGGTTTAGAGCACTCTATTACAAAGTGGGCTGACCAAAGAACATTGAAAGACGATAAAGGTAATCCATTAGACTTGATTGTCTTTGAGAAATACCAAATCGGAGAAAATGGTAAAAAACAAACATTAGGTGTTCGTTGGGAACCATTTGTTGAAGCACAATTACGTAAAAAGATGCTTGATTTAAAAGTATCTCGTGCGATTTGGTCTAAGGGTGGTTATTCTACTGAACAAGTATCTGGTCGCCAAGAAGTTCGTAAACATCCTTTAGGTATTTACCACAATATGCGTGCAAATGCAAACACCGTTGAATTTAACCGTGGTGGATTCTCGTTGAATTTGTTACGTGATACATTTGGTGATTTATTCTATCGTAGAGTAGACATGAAAGACCGTCGTGTTAAATTGTTTACTAATGAGGCGGGTATTGATTTGTTTAGACAAGCAAACAAGGAAGATTTGGCTGCAATGGGACTTTCTATCATGGTTGATATTAAGGCGTATAAGCAAGACCCAATGATTGTTCATCCGGGATTTGATATGATGTATTCAATGGAATCTGGTAAGGTAGAGATTTCTCACTTACGTGAATTGGATGTACCTCAATCTCAAATGGATTATGACTACAATAAGAAGTCTACTCCTATCTTCTTTGTATTTGATTTAACAAATCCAGATGGTGGTTTGAGTAACAACATTCGTACTGTTCGCCATGAAGGTGCTCCGGGTATGACTTGGGGTTATATTGATGGTCGTCAACATCACTTAGGTTTTGCTAACACACAAGGTATGAGTTCCGCGAATAAGTTTCCGGGTTACCAGATGTGGTACGAAGATCGCGAAGATGTATTTATCGAAGATATGTCGAGATGTGTAATCATCGAACAAACAAAAGGATAAAATTAAAAAACAGGGAGGTAACCAGTCCTCCCATTTTATACAAAAATACATATTGGAATGTCAAATTTAAAGAAAATTTCTACTATTTTTCGCAACGACGCTGACCCTAATTCGTTCAGAGGTTCATTAAGTAAGTATAACATGACTCGTTTTCCCGGCACATTGAACCGAAAGGTTCCTTACCGAGAGAAAGACGGGAAATACCGAACAGGTCTTGACCCAGAAGCGGATTACATTAAACGTATGTCTCCTGAAGAAGCCGAGCAAGAAATAACTCGTGTTAAGGGGTATTTAGAAAAAGCAAAAGCTTTTTATGGTGATATTGATATAAGTCCTAGGTCTGATTTCTACACGAAGATGACTTCGGATAAGTTGATGGGAACTCCTGAAAGAGCACCTATTGCTCCATTGAAAGATGGTGATAACTTATACAATGTAGACACACCAGAAGATTTAATCATGTTTGCCTATTTGAGAGTTCACCCAGATATTGCTCCGTCCAAGGATGCAATTAATAGTGGTAAGTATCCAAAGGCAGTTTACTATGTAAACGATGATAGTGTAGAAGATGCTGTTTCAAGTAAACGTAAGCGATTTATCAATAAGGCAATTGGTTTATTGGATTCATTGACTACAAATAAGATGAAAAAAGTGGGTCGTCAATTAGGTTTACCTTTTACTGATGATACAACAGAAGATTCTGTTTACACTGCATTAGATACGTTTATCAAGAGTGCTGAAACAGGTAAAGGTCAGAAGAACGCAGAGTTGTTTATTAGTTTCTGTGAAATGAAAGATGAGAACTTGGCGATAAGAGATGTTGTTAAAGAGGCATTACTTTATAATGTATTACGTGAAAATAAAGACGGAAAGATAATGAGAGGTCGTAATGTACTGGCTCCGAATGAAGAGGATGCAATTGTATATTTGACAAATCAAGATAATCTTGATGACTTTGTTTCTATCCAAGAAGAAATAAAAATAAAGAAAATTAAAGCTGCTCAATAAGTATGATAAGTGTTGATGAATTACTATATGATATTGATTTCAAATTAAACAAGCTTTCAGGTCAGGTTCATCAATTCATACCAGTAGAAAATAAGATTATTGCTCTTAATGAAGCAATGATAAGGTTGATTAAGAAAAAAGTAAATATCAATAATTTGTATAGGCTTGGATTTGATGCGTTTAAATCTCGCTACCAAGACCTACAAAATTTAGTAGTTGATTATGAAGCCGTTGTTGCAAATAAAACAACAAGCCCACTAAAAACTTATGAATTTGATATTACCTCTCTTAAAAACGAGTATTATCTACCAGTAGATTTATATTTATTGGCATCTAAAGGAAATTGCAAGAATCACGTCGTCTACATTCCCCGTGTCACCCGTCATGGCGACGTGACAACCTTGCTAAATAACCCACATTATAAACCATCATTTACTTATCAAGAATCTATATGTTCAATAACTGGTAATAAGGTTATCATTTATACAGATGATTTTGAAATTGAAAAAGTTATGTTTTCTTATATTAGGTATCCTAAAAAGATAGCTAAGGCGGGAGTAGCTTTTTTAGATGGTAATATACCTAGTGTTGATGTTGGGTGTGAATTACCTAATTATCTCAGGGATGAATTATTGGAATTGACCATAATGGAACTAGGATACAATACAGATAACAATAACGCTGCACAAGCAGCAATTCAAAAATCACAAAACTCAGAATAAAAAATATGGATTTTTCATTAACAACAATCTTTGTTAAACCTGTTGATGTTGCTTTAGGTACTGGCACAACTTCAGCCTTGACTCCGGGTCAAATTGGGTTATTTAATAAGGGTTTTCAAACACCCGCAACTGGTGCAAGTCTTGAATTTGTGGTAGCACAAGGGCGTAAACCTAACGAAGTACCTCAAACAACTAAAAAAAGCGATTTAATACGTAGGTCAAACATTCTTCGCTACTCACGTTCTCGTGCGGTAACATCTGCAAGTGTAAAAATTGTTGATGTTAGAGGTTTTACTGCTAAATGCGGTGAGGAAGTAACTCTTACTTTACGTGTGTTTTCAAAGTACCTTAATGTATCTTATGCGAACGGTTTAACTAAGAGCTTTACTATTCAGACACCTTGTTGTGGTTGTGGAGCTGACCCTTGCGTAGAAGTTGCTGTGGGAGAGTTGGTTGACCAATTTGTTGGTTTAATTAACGATTCTGTTTTAGGGGATTATCTTACTGCTGCTAAAGTTGCCGATGGGGACAGTTTCAAAATCACTTTAACCGCCAAGGAATTGGAACAAGACCCAGTTTCATCTAGTTTAGATAACTTTGTCTATGACGGTTACGATGTAGTTGATTTTTATGCATATGCTTACAAAGGTCCTGCAACAACTGATGATGCTATTGTAGATAGTTGTTGTGATGTTTTCGCTACCGTTGAAACCGTAGCAACACCAACACACATCATTGGTTCTTATCCAGAAATAATTCAGTTGGAAAAAAGATATTATTCTTATCAGACTGGTGTTTTTAAGGATGTTAATTGCGACCCAGATTCAAATCCTGTATATGCTTCAAATGCTGTACCGGGTACGTTTTATGACCAGTTCTTGATTACGTTTAGACCTGTCAGAACAACTAACACATGGGAAGATGCAGTCGACCTTGATGAGACGGTTTTGATTTACGTTGCCGTAGATGAGGCAGACGATTTCGCAACAGCACTTAATGCTGTGGTGGGTGCTGCAAGTATCGAAACTGAATATTAATATTGATTGACAAGGGAGGTTGGAGGATTTCAACCTCCTTTTTTTATGTAATTTTATGATTAATAGAAAAATATTTTATGATAAAATCAAATCGAGTTCATTAAGTAAATTGAAGCCTCTTACCCAAACACAAGTTAATGGTATTGAGGCAATATTTAATGAATGGGATAATTCTAAATTATCTGATTTGAGGTGGTTGGCTTATATGCTTGCCACAGTTTATCACGAGTGTGATGGGAAAATGGTTCCCATTGAAGAATACGGTAAAGGTAAAACTCGACCTTATGGTAAGAAATTGAAGATGTCAAGAAAGGCGTATTCTACACCAGATAAAATTTATTATGGTAGAGGTCTTGTCCAATTAACATGGTATGAGAACTATGAATCTATGGGTAAATTACTAGGCGTGGATTTGTTAAATAACCCAGACTTAGCTTTAGACCCAGTTATATCTGTTAAAATAATGTTTGAGGGTATGACAAAAGGTAAATCTCTTAGAGGTGATTTTACTGGTAAGGCACTTGAACATTACTTTACTTCATCTATTGATGACCCCGTTAATGCCCGAAGAATTATCAACGGAATCGACAAAGCACAATTAATCGCAGGGTATCATCGTGAATTTTTAAAAGCACTTTCATAAATGGCAACATTAGATATAGGGTTAGCTTCATCAAATTCCTTAATGAAGATTGTCTTTGTGGATGAATCGAATTATGAGGGTGTTGCTACGGGGGTAGTGTCAATGGAAATAACCCCTCCCGGATTTAACAAAATAAATGTACAATTCACACCCAACTCTTTTAATATCTATGACTCGGATAGTCTTGGTATAAGTTGTGGGGCTTTCACAAATATTCCCGACGGAGTTTACACGGTAAAATATTCTGTTCCTAAATTTAACCAATTTATACAAAAAAGTTTTCTTAGAACAGAGTTAATTTTTTGCAAATACGGAAAAGTTTTATTATCTTTGCATCTTGAAGAAGATTGTAAGGATACTTCTTCTTTTTCTAAACTTGATGACGCTCGTCGTATGATAGACGCTGCAATCTCCGCAGCAAATAATTGTGATGTGAATTTAGCATATCAGCTTTATAATAAAGCAGATAATATACTTAACCAAATAAAAGATTGTAGTTGTGGAATGTAATAAAGTATGTTCTGGTTGTGGAACAGTAGTAAGCTGTGGGTGCAAACTCGACAGTAATTGTAAATGTGTAAATTGTAGATAGATGTTTGTTACAGCAATTTTCGATAAGACAAATAAATGTGAATTGTTGTCACAAGTTGACAAAAAACTTTCGGAACTTGGTAAAAACCTCTATCAAAAATATGCATTTGGTGTAAAAAGTTGTGATATGTCTCAAACAAAAAATATTACAAGATTGTCTGATTTTCGTAAGATTTTAGTTGATAAAATTAACGGACATGATTGTTACAGAGATATATCTCAAAAAGATATTGAAAACATTATAAAACGATATTTATACTAATGGGTTCTGGATGTGGTAATAACCTTTCTCAAGGTACTTGTACCGATGCAAGTAGAACTTCTTCTCACTGTGTTATTTGGCAAGGTGCAGCCTATGAAAATTTAGGTATTTGTACTGGCGATATGATAACTGAAGTAGGTGAGGTTATACTGAAAAAATTAGAAGATTTTGCTGCTGGTAAAGGTATCAGTTTGCGGGATATGACTGTGGATTGTGAAAGTCTTAATAAAGATATTCAGAACACAGATAAAAGTCTTTTTGCTCTACTTAAACTTGCTTTGAGTAATCAATGTGGTTTGGATGAAGCAATAAATAAATTAAAACTAGATGTAGAAAGTTTAATCTATAATTTAGATTATTCTGGTTTGGGGTGTGAGATTACTACCCAACAACAAGGACAACAGTGTCTTATTGATAATGTGAAGTCCTTAAAGGCACAAATTTCAGCACTTGAACAACAATTGGGTATTGTAACCGATTCGTCTAACAATCTCACAAATGTAATTAATAACACCGTCAATGATGTTATCGCCACTAAGATAACTTCTTGTAATGCTGGTATTCAGCAAACTGGTTCTGGTAGTACCTTCGCTTTAAATTTTGTTGGTATTGTTCCTCCGGGTGGTTATTTATGGGGGGAGTTTGATATTTCTAAGTTTGATAATACAGGTAAAGGAACGGATATTTATTGTGGTTATGCTTTAGCAAATGGTAGAAATGGTACGATTGATATGCGTAATGAAGTGCCTTCTATGGCTGCAAATATTCAAGGTGTGCCTAGAACATTTACTGATTTGACTTCGATTGGTAGTAGAAGAGGTTCTGACACCAAGCTTATTAATGCGAATCAATTACCAGACCACGAACATAATATTATAGATCCGGGTCACATACATACATATGTGTATCGCAACTCCACTAAACAAGTTGGTAAGAACTCTGGTAGTGGTGAGGGTGCGGCAAGTGATGCTAGTGGTACAGGTAATACTGGGTCTTCTTCGACAGGTATTCAAGTTAAGGGAGTTAAAGGTAATAAAGGACAATTGTTTGATGTAAGACAATCTACTATTTATCAAGTTTGGATTAAGCGTATTGCAGGATTTAGTGCAGTAAATACACAACAACCAATTGTCGTTGATAACACAAACACTTATACTCCTAGTAATGATACCTTTTCTAATGAATTTTAAAATATAAAAAATGGGAAACCAAAATTGCGGTTGCGAATCATCCCCACATAAATCATATCAATTACCTCAAACTCAACCATTAAGTGATTGTGGTGGGTGTGTACCCACTAATGCTGAATGTGTTACTTATTCTGGTGTTCCTTTACAAAATTTAGGAGTTACCAGTAATTCAAACCTAGAATATATTCTTCAAGAAATTGATGCACATATTCCAGAGGGAGCACAAGGGGTATGGGATTATGATTACTCTTGTTTGGATGATGAAATACAAATAATAAATCAAAAACAATTTGTAGAAGAAATATCAAGGAGATTCTGCATACTTAATTTGAGTCATACAGAGTTAAGTAACCAAGTAGGACCTTTGCTTGATTTATCTGGTAGAGTTCTTGCGTTAGAACAACCAGAATATACATCGAGTGCTTTTATTGGGATTACTCCTACCGATGGGTCTGAGGTAATTACCGATAAATTAGCAGATGCTATCGACAATCTTAATTCTCGATTAGGTTTATCTGCTGTTGACTGGGATGCAAATTATACAGTAATTACAAACCCAACAACTCTACCCGGAGGATTTAATGAAATTCTTCGTCAAATAGGTTTGTTGAAAACAGAGGTGAGTAATTCGACTGGTATAGGTACGTTTGATACAACAGCTTCTTGCTTACCAACTAAGTCAAATAACACTCCTCTCACAACTGTAATAAGTGAGTTAATCGAAGCGGATTGTTCTAATGCCAAATTCGAGTATCCTTTGGTTACTTGGGGTTGTGTTACTGCTCCAATAGAAGATACATTCCAAGATTCTTTTCAGAGAGTTGTTGATGTATTGGGAGCACTTGTAGAAGAAAAGCCGGTATTTGACCAAAATCAATTTGATGTAACCCCTTTAACTAATTGTGAAGGGTACTCTGTAACCATAAAGGAGGATATTTTAAATTCTGATGGAAAAGTTTTTGTTAAAGATTCTTCGTTAGATAAACATTTTTTATCAGAGGTGTTTATTGAGGGGGATAACGTAACATTAGATATTACCGATGATACCATAACAATTAATTCCAATAACCCAAATGAGGGTAAGGTTGCGGTCGATAACGCATCTACACCAGATTATCTTGGTAATATTATTGTTGGGGGTAGTTATGCAGGTTTGATAACAATTAATCCCGTTATAAACGGAAGTGGTCAAATTGAAATTAACCCTACAATAAATGAAGAACTTTTTACAGACATGATACTTAATACTATTCAATCAAACCCAATACTAATGAACAAATTATGTAATTTAGTATGTGGGTGTCAAAACACTTGTAGCTAATGAATTGCAAAAATAAGAGTTGTAAAAACTGTAATCCTTATACATCTGGGAAGTATGTGCGTTACACGGGTGTAAACATAGACACACCTTTTGTATTTAATACCAATTCTAGTTTCAATGATTTTGTAAGTGTTGTTACTAATTATTTGGCAGGACTTAATCCTATAACATACACTTTAACCATTGCTACAACTCCTCCAAACGCCACCATTACCATTAATGGAAATGTAACAAATACATTGGTGGGTGTTCCCGGAACTGTTGCGGATGTGGAAATATCATTGTCTGGTTATGAACCTGTTTCGCAGACCTATTATATAGGTAACCAAAATCAGACTGTTGATGTGAACCTAGTTCCCATTGTTTCAAATGTGACAATAACTTTTAATAGTAATCCTAGTGGTGCTGTAATTACCGTTAATGGTTCTAACACCAACACTTTTACAGGAGCTCCCGGAACAGTTGTAGCCTTGACAGCAAATCTTGTAGGTTATTTACCTTATACCGAAAATTATACGGTTCCTTCAAGTTCTCAAACACACACCCTTAATTTAGTTGTGGATAATAGCTTCTTGTATTATTGGGGAGAAATAGGTAATATCTATGCAGCTAATCCTAGTGGAATAACTCAGTTGAATTGGGATACATATATCAAGCCAAATGGTACAGGTAATAACATGGATGACAATGTGGGTGTATTGTTAGACAACTACGAAAAAGACTCGACAGGAAATCCTTTACAGTGGTGGATTATTTTAGTTCCTACTTCTGAAACTGCTGTGGTTAACGATTTGCCAAATTATACTTGGTACACATGGGATACAATTACGTCTGCTTGGTATGAATTTACGGAATCTGCTCCTTTAACTGGAACAGTGACATTGGATTCAATCAGCTATACCTATGTTGCAATAAGACCAAATGCATCAAATAAAATAAAATATTCTAAACTTTAATATTACAAAATGCCGATAATCGTTCTACAATCATTAAAAATTGCACAAAACTTACCGTTGGATTCAAGAGGAGAGGTTAGTTCAATCTCAAATTATAAATCCATTGAATATCCTTTTATTGGGATGGTGTTTTCTGCAACTGCTGAAAATAAGACTTATAAGGTGACCGGTCTTGCTCCCGGATATTTAGTTTACTCAACAAACACTTTACAACCAACAGTACCTCCGGGAGCAGTTAATGTGGACTATGAAATAATTTCAGATGTTTATATTGACACCTATGAATTATATGCTGAGCCAGAAACACCTGAAAGTATTAAAACGAAGTATGAAAGTAATGCGGGAGTTGAGTCTTTTACTGACACAGAAAAAACAAAATTGGCATCTATTGAAGAGGGTGCACAAGTAAACCCTTCATTTAAGACTATTGGTGGAGAAAGTATTATTGGTGCAGGTGACATACCAATTTTAAATGCTTTTGATATTCAATCAGAAACTTTTGCTAACTATACGGCACTTACAACATTTGCATCTAGTACACCATTAGGAGTAAGCGATAAGGGGAAAGCTTACAAAGTAAATGCCTATACACCTTATCCGGAACTTACCTATATGTGGGATGGTACGGGATTCCAAACTGAGGGCAATGGGTTTAATTTTAAAGGGAAGTCTACATACGAAAGCTATTTAAACACCACAACAGATAATCCAGTACTTACAGAATCTCAATGGGTTGCTGCACAAAAAGGTGAGCCGGGAGGAATTACAAACCTCGTTCATGAGGTTACAATGGGATTGCAAGAGCCGATAAGCTCCAACGCTGTTTATAAAGCATTTAATGCTGTGAAGACCAAAAATCTCTTTGATGTCAATAAACCTACAATTACAGAAAGCCCGCATCCTGGTCACTTTACTGTTATAGTTGATAATATACAAGAAGGAGAATCTTATGTTCAAAG
>JACCDZ011330564.1_pt1 | contig 23283 bp, 20 predicted proteins | sample 7449551 | NCBI WGS metagenome assembly JACCDZ01 (sample SAMN15323452, study PRJNA562643) | freshwater metagenome | isolation source: river surface water | place: USA:Blue River Watershed | collected 2017-08-18 | reverse complement strand
CGTTGTGCGACACTTTCGAGCGACAGAAAACCGAAAATAAATAATTTAATTGATAATTAATATGAGTGAAAATATTAAAGTTAATCTTTCAACTTTTGACAGAAGCGTCAATGTTATTAATACATACAATAGTTATAGAAATAGAAAAGTTAGCGAACAAATATTAGTTCAGCAATATAAAAGTAACGCTCAATTAACTGCAATGAAAAATCAGTTAAAGGAAGCAAATGAGACAAACCGAAGAATTTTACAAAATCAAATTCGAGAACTTGAACTAAAAGAGGAACAAAAATTTTATAAAGCACTTTCATATAATAATAATGAAATTATTGAAAAATTACAAAATGTAAATGACCCAATGGTTTTAAACTATTTAATTAATGGCTTTTATGAAAAAATGAAAAGTTCGTTAGTTAAAGCAAATGATACTTTAGAAGAAATAAACGACAAACTTTTTAATAAACAAGTCATTGAAAAACTTGAGTTAATAAAACAAAAATCTGATAAAACAAACGAGGACTTCAAAAAAAATAAATTATACAGGATTGATGATTTGTTAATTGAATTTAAATCAAAAGAAGATGAAATTAACAATGTTCGTAAAATAGAATATCAAGAAAAAACAATTAAAGACAAAAGCGAAACTAATGTATTAAGGCTTTTTGGTATTATAATTTTAGGTTTTCTTACCTTTGTTTATGGAATAAACTTATTTATAAATAAAATTGGAACAACTGATTTTAATCTAATGTTACTTCTTTTTCTAATTGTTTCAATTCCACTATTTTTTCTAATAAAGAAAGACAGAAAATGGAGAAAAAACTTTTTGCAATATAAAAATACTCAAAATCAAAAAAGACAAAATGAATTTTTAAAGAAAAAAGAAATTGAAGAGCAAGAAAATAATAAACTAGAAGAAAGAACAGAAATGTTACTGAATCATCCAGCATATTTAACATTGCAAGAAATAAATCGTAATCATCCTACTTTTGAAGAAACAACATTCAATGTTACAAATTTAGAAGCAAATTTTTATAAAAAATGGGGAATTACAGTTGAAAATAATAATGATGGAATTGTTACCGAAAAAACTCTTAAATTTATAAAAAAAGGAGAAATGATTAACGCATCAAAATCTTACAGTGAAGACAATAACGTAAATATGAATGATTCAAGAAAAAAAATCAACAAAATCGCCAAAGATTTCAAATACAAGATATAAAAAAGCGATCGCACAACAGCAGTTTGCAAAAATGGCGGGTTTTGGGCTTAATTTAAAGTTGGTTTTGTACTTGCAAAGTCAGTGTTTAACCGAAAGTTTTGGCTTCCTTAATCCGCCACTTCTGCAAGCTGCGAAACGTTAGGCGCAAGCCTGTGAGACCGACATCGACAGAAAATAAATCGACAATATGACACAACAAGAAATTAAAAAGGGAATTAAAGAGGTTTGTGAAATTTCAACAGAAATAGCAACTCTTTATGCCGACAATAATGCTTTAGTAGTAAAATTAAATTCAGTCCCACAAGACGAACTACAAAAGGCTTCCGATTATTACGCTTCACGAACTGGTGTTATTGTTGACTTAAGAAAAGATGTTTTAAAATTTCTTAAAGAAGGAAATAAACTCGACTTGTCGACACTTGAAGGCTTCATTGTTAAACACAAGACAGGAAAAGAGAATCAATATCGTGCCTACAAAAACTATTTTTCAATTTTCTTTCCAATTATCACTTTCTACGGACACAATCCAATAAGAAAATTTATTGATGATTTTATTTCTGAAATAATCAATCGCCTCGACTTGAATGGAAAAGTAAAGCAAATATACTTTGACTTTCAAGGAGCAAGACAACAAGGAAGCGACAGACTATGGTTTGCAATATTCAACAACAAACAAGCAACTCAATCAACAGGCTTACAAATTTTCGCTGACTTTCATCACGGAACGATTAAGTATGGTGTTTATAGGCATTCTGACGAATCCTATTTAAAAGGTCCGATTGAATTATCTCCAGAAAATTTTGATTTTGAAGAGATGATAAAGTTGTATTCAGACAACAAAAAATTGATAATCGATGATGAGCCGATAAAGGATAAATTGTTGACTATTCCTCTAAATCAAAAAAGACTTTACAAAATATCACATGGTTCCTTTAAAGCAAAAACTAATGAAAGTATTAGAGATGTATTTAAAGAAAATCAATGGATTGTTATTCATGAGAATACCAAAAAAGGGCAAGCCGAAGCTTTTAAGAATGATTTAACAGAAGGGGATTATGTTTACATTACAATTGGCGGAGATAAGTTATTTACGATTGCAAAAGTAAAAGCAGGTTCTTGGGGGTATGTTCCCGAAGACATAACTGATGAAAATGGATGGATTTATAGAGAAGTTGAATATGTTAAATCAGCGACAAACCCTGACCCGTCTCCTTTAAAATCATTCAAAGAGTTTATTTATCCAAGTGGCAACAGCACGTTTACAGAAATTACAATTGATAAAATAGAAGAGGCTAACACAAATATTTTTGAGCCTCATTTTGGAGTAGAGTTTATTTCAGAAGGTGCGACAAAAATTAAGGTGCAAGGAGAATTACAAAAACATCCGAACAATATTATTTTATTTGGCCCTCCTGGCACAGGTAAGACATATAATAGTATTGACAAAGCAGTTGAAATTGTTACTGGTATTAAAAGTAATCATGAGGACAGTAAAGTGATTTTTGACAAGTTAAAAAAAGAAGGGCAAATCGAATTTGTTACATTTCATCAAAACTATTCCTACGAAGACTTTATGGTTGGAATAAGACCCGATATTGAGTTCGAACATTTACGCTTCAAACCTTACAGAGGAATTTTTTATGAGATAGCAAAAAAAGCAAGGGAGAATTATTTTGCTTCAAAAGAACAAACGGCATTGGCTAAATCCTTCGACCAAGTTTTCAATGAAATCATTAAACCAATTGAAGAAAAAAATGAAAGCGTTGAAATCACAATGGTTTCAGGCCTTAAATATAAAATCACTGATGTAAGTGACACTACAATTCATTTTACAAAACCATCAGGTGGTACTCAACACACTCTAAGTATTCAAACACTTCAAGATGTAGTTGAAGGAATTAAAGAGGTTACGTCCGGACTTGCCGCTTACTATAATCCCTTAGTAAAACTTATCCAAGAAAAAAGAAAGCCAGTAGGAAACGGACAAAAAGAGAAACTCAAAAATTTCGTATTAATCATTGATGAAATTAATCGTGCTAATATTTCAAAAGTGTTTGGAGAATTAATTACACTTTTGGAAGAAGACAAAAGAATTGATGCAAAAAACGAATTGCGACTTACATTACCAAACGGAGATAAAGAATTTGGCGTACCGCCAAATCTTTATCTTGTTGGTACGATGAATACCGCTGATAAATCAATTGCTCTTATCGATATTGCTCTTAGGAGACGTTTTGAGTTTGTTGGATATTTCCCTGATTATAGCAAGTTGGAAGAGAGCGATGGCGTTTTTCTAAAGCACATCAACAAGGAAATATATTCTCGTAAAAAATCAGCTGATTATCTAATTGGGCATGCCTATTTTATGACTGGTCTCGACACATTCAAAATTATCAAAAATAAAATTATTCCGCTACTTATGGAATATTTTTCAGGTAAAACTGAAGTTGTCGAAGAAATATTTAAAAATAGTTCGTGGAGCATCAAATATGACATTGAGAAATATGATTGGATTATTCAACCGATAAGTTAATGTTTACTCTATTTGAATATGGCGAACAGATTTCCGTGAAAGACAGAAAAGGTCTTGAGGGATACTTGCGTTTTCTATGGCAAGATTATAAAAACCTGTGGGTTGATGAGAATCAAGAAACAGAAAATGTAAATAGCTCAAATTATCAACCTTTTATTTCTTTTGATGGCGAAAAAGCTAAAGCAAATAATTTTGTTGGCTTCATAAATTGCAATGATGATTCTTTAGAAATATACCCAAAGGTTTTTCAAAATATGCAATATCCAAATAAGGATTTAATGCATAGGCATTTGTTCTTTTGGTTTAGTTATTGTGAAAAAATTAAATTTCCCTTTAACCAATCTTTCCTAGACAACTTTGAAATCGACCGATTCCCTGAATTAATTATTTATTTAATCGGAAAACAAATCAACGAAACTGTAAGCGCAAAACCTTACTCTGCCTATGAGGAAGTAGAAGAGGCATTATTGACTCCAAGAGGAAAAATTAATTTTAATAGATATACAACAAGCTTATCGTATGGCAGACATCAATTTATTGATTGTGATTATGAGCCTTTCGTTTACGACAATAAAGTCAATAGAATTATTAAACATTGTGTACGACTGTTATTAACACAAACGACAATACCTGAAACGCAAAGAATACTTCATGAAATCATTCATATACTTGACGAAGTTGAAGACCAAACCTGTACAATAAATCAACTGAATCAAATAAGAGTACCAACTTTATTTGACGAGTATGAAGATGTGATGCAATGCTGTAGAATGATTCTTGAAAATCAGATTTATTCTCATGCTGAATATGAAATGAAAAATTGGAGTTTGCTATTTCCTATGGAATATGTTTTTGAAGATTTCATTTCGGGATTTCTAAAAGACCATTTTAGCAAGGACTTTGAAATTGAATCCCAAAAATCGGAACTATATCTTCATCAAAATCCGAAAACATTTAACTTGCAACATGACATTTTATTGACAAATAAAAAGACAAAAGTGAAAATAATTATCGACACAAAGTATAAACCTAGATGGGATTTAAAATCATCCGACAACAAAAAAGGCGTTTCTCAGACAGACATGTATCAAATGATTAGCTACGCATATCGAAGAGGAACAGACAAAGTAATTCTAATTTATCCGAACACATCTGAAAAATTAGCAGAAGATTATGTTTACAAAATTCAGAAATCAAATGAAAATGAGGAAATAAAAATCAAAATCGTTGACGTGCCATTTTGGTCTTCGGTTGACCATTCTGAAGTTGAAACAAATTTATTAATCAAGCTTGACAATGTATTACGCAACGACTTTTAACCAAGCAGGACAAGAAGGCCAGACGCCTAACAGCACCTACCCAAAAGGCGGGGTTTCGTGTTCCAAAGACAGTTTTGTGGTTAATCAAACATTAGTTTTTCAAATCAAGTTTTGTGGTAAAAGTCCCGCCCTTCGGGTAGCTTCAAAACGTTAGGTGCAAGCGTATGACGACCGAAAGTGCCAACATAAACAGACAGAAAAACAGTGGACAAAATGCCAACCCTTCGCAAAATTAAAAGAGCTGCAAGCCAACACACAAGCCAACGCTTTTGCAGCACATTTAATTTTGCCCAACCGCACCCAAAGCCCACCCACCACCCGACAAGTGGACTATGGACAATTTGAGAGCAACTTTTGAACGAAACAGGGTTTTAAAAATTATCTTTACGACCAAATAATAAAATGAATTTGACTAAGAAAATATGCCGACATTAAACTGGATAGGAAAAGATAAAGTGGTGAGCCATCACCAAGATGTACCATATAGAGTTTTGGAACACAAATACGGATTTACAGCCGACAATGGTGACCAAACCGAGCCAACAAACAGCGGAAACAAAATTATTCACGGAGACAACCTTGAAGCCTTAAAAAGCCTATTGCCTGAATACGAAGGAAAAGTAAAATGTATTTATATTGACCCACCTTACAACACAGGAAACGAAGGTTGGACATACAATGACAACGTAAACCACCCAAAAATAAAAAAGTGGTTAGATGAAACCCTAAAAGCAAAAGAGCAAGACAAAGTTGCAGCCATTGGCTTTGATGACTTAACAAGACACGACAAATGGTTGTGTATGATGTATCCAAGATTACAATTACTTCAAAGATTACTATCTAAAGATGGTGTAATTTTTATTTCTATAAATTTCCCTCACGAACACGTTCATTTAAAGTGCATTTGTAACGAAATTTTTGGAGAACACAATTATCTTGGTGATTTAACTTGGGAGTCTACTACACAACCTATAAACTCAGGTAGTGCAAGATTTAACCTACAATTAAAAACAGAACCTATATTGTTTTATTGTAAGGATAAAAAATATCAAAATGGATTTCTTCTTCAAGAAATTGAAACTGGATTAAATTACCCACATCAAGGAAAACTTGGCAAATGCAGATTTGAAATCATCGAGAAGTCAGATGCTGGAGACTATCAAAGAGATACAATGAAATTCCCTATTCTTGGACAATTACCTAGAGAAGGAAAAAGATGGCAAATAGGATTAGACACAGCAAAAGATTTGGAAAGTAGGGATAGATTAGAAATAGTTGATGGGATGGTCAAGAAAGCTATTTATCCAGAAGATGAATTAGATAAAAGAAAATTTTACCCGTTTTGGTCACATTTAAGTGCTTCAGAAGTAGGTTCAGCACTTTTAGGAAAGGAAATTCTTAATGAAGTAATGGGAAGAGCAGTCGGTTTCGATACAGTTAAACCTCCAAAACTAATCGAAGAACTATTAACCCATTTTCCAAAAGATTCAATAATACTTGATTCATTCGCAGGTTCAGGAACTACGGCACACGCTGTTTTAAATTTGAATAAAAATGATAATGGAACTAGGAAATTTCTTTTAGTCGAAATGGAAGACTATGCATACACAATTACAGCCGAAAGAACAAAGAGAATAATGACAGGCTATGATTATTCGGGTAATAAAAAATCCGTACTAAAATCTTATTCAGTAAACCTAACTGCATTAAAAAATGCAGATAAAATAATTGAAGATTATAATTCCTTCAAAGAAGATGAGAAATATAGTGATGTTAAAATTGAATCAAACAATGGAAAAATAACCATTCAAGGCTCTGAAAAAGTAAATGGTAAAATAGCTGGCACAAATGGCGAATTTGATTTTTATGTATTAGGCTTACCATTATTTGACGAAAACCAAAACCTTAACGAGCAAGTAGCCTTGGTGAAAATCCTTGAATACATTTGGTTTTCAGAAACCAGAACTACGTATAATGAGCCAAACAAAGAACCATATTTTTTAGGTAAAAAAGATGAAGCGGCTTACTATTTCATTTACGAAAAAGACAGATTAACAACTTTGGATTATGACTCTTTGGAACTCATAAAAACCAAAGGTGAGCAATATGTTATCTATGCCGACAATTGTTTGTTACCAAAAGAATTTATGGCAAAAAAGAATATTATTTTCAAAAAAATACCTAGAGACATCACAAGATTTTAAATTATGGAATTAAAAAGTTATCAGCGAAAAGTAATAGAGAATCTTGAAGAATATTTGAGGTATGTTCAAGAGCATAAAAGTTTAGCAAAAGCATTTAATCAATATTGGGAAGACAAAATTGGCCCTTACAATCCTTTGGATGGTACAGGAATGGAGCCTTACAAAAACAACATTCCAAATGCAGCCCACGTATGTGTAAAAGTACCAACGGCAGGTGGAAAAACCTTTATTGCTGTTAATGCTTTGCACACCATTTTTTCGGCTTACGATTCTGCAAAACCAAAAGCTGTAATTTGGTTAGTGCCTTGGAGTAATTTGTTGCAACAAACAGTAAATACACTTTCAAATCCAGAACACCCTTATCGTCAAAAACTCAATTCGCTTTTTAACAACAGAGTAGAGATTTATCAAAAAGCAGATTTGTTGCAAGGTTCAAACTTCAACCCAACAATTGTAAAAGACCAGTTGAGTATTTTTGTAATGAGTTTTGCAAGTTTAAGAGCCAATAATAAAGAAGATAGAAAAGTATTTCAAGAAAATGGGCAGTTAGAAGCATTCGTTTCTCAATACAAAAACAGCGAACATATTTTAAGTGGTGTTGACGATACAGCATTAATCAATGTTTTAAGATACTTAAATCCTGTTTTGGTGGTGGACGAAAGCCACAACGCAGAAAGTGATTTGAGTGTGGATATGCTCAAAAATTTAAATCCGTCATTCATTCTTGATTTAACTGCAACACCAAAAGACAATAGTAATATTGTAAGTCTTGTTCCTGCCATTGAATTGAAAAAGGAACATATGGTAAAACTTCCAGTCATTGTTTACAACAATCACGACAAAACAGAAGTAATAAACAACGCTTTACACCTACAACGCAAATTAGAAATCCTTGCTAAAAATCAAGAAGGAGAAGGTGGTAAATACATTAGACCTATTGTGTTGTTTCAGGCACAGCCAAAAACCAAAGACGACAACACAACTTTTGAAGTGCTAAAAAAACAATTATTGAGTTTAGGAATTTCCGAAAGTCATATTAAAATCAAAACTGCCAATATTGACGAATTGAAAGGCATTGATTTAATGAGCAAAGAATGTGAAGTCCGTTATATTATAACCATCAACGCATTAAAAGAAGGTTGGGACTGTCCTTTTGCTTACATTTTAGCTTCGTTAGCGGACAAATCAAGTTCAGTAGATGTAGAGCAAATTTTAGGTCGTATATTGCGTCAGCCATATGTACAAAAACACAAAGCATTTCAATTAAACCTATCCTATGTATTAACTGCTTCTGCAAAGTTCAACGAAACTTTACAGAGCATTGTTAAAGGGTTGCAAGAATCAGGTTTTAGCGAAAAAGATTATCGCAAAGTCGACACAATGACCGAAGAAGAAAAGAAAACTGTTGCGACTGACCCAGTAGAATCTTTCTTATTCCCTGAACAACAAGCCGAACAACAAGAAGAAACGATAGACAAAAATAGAGTTACGTTTGACCCAAATGCAAAAGAAGAAGAAACCGAAACAACATCGGTGATTACAGAAATTGAAGCTATTGCGGAGGAACAAAGCCGACAATTAGAAGAGAAAATAAAAGAACAGGAAAAACAACCTGTTGACGAAAATATATTTCAAGAAATGGGTACAAAAGTTAAACGCTATAAAGTCAAAGAATCCAATAAGGAGTTCATTGACAAAATTGAGTTTCCGCAGTTCTTTATCAAAGTAACAGCAAGCGACATTTTCAATACAGAAGAAGAATTGCTTAATCGTGAATCGTTGCTTAAAGATTTTAAACTTTCAGACGAAGACATCAAAATTGATTTTGACCAAATTTCATCTGACTTGTATAAAATTGATTTGGAAGAATCAAAAAAGAATGAATACAGACCATCATTTACCAAAATTGAAGACAGTATGGTAAAAGACCCAATTTCTGAATACATTTTAGCGAAACCTAAGGAAAACCAAATCACGGACATCACACATCAAATGATGCAGATTATAGGAAATATGTACCCAATTCCCGACCAAGAAATCAAGGTTTATATCGGACGTGTATTGAACAGTATGAACACCGAACAACTTAGAGATATTTTAGTAAGAAAGTGGAGTTATACAGACAAGATTAAATCGAAAATTCGACAATTATCTGATAGTTATGCCGAAGGTCGTTTTATGGATTTATTGAAATCTAAAAAAATCAATACAAAAGCAAATTGGAAATTAGGAAATGAAATTGTTCCAGGCAACACAGGTTCATCAATTGGTAATTCACTTTACGAAAGAGAAGGCACAATGAACGGATTTGAAGAACGTGTTGCAATGGAAATTGGGACTTCATCCAATGTTGCATTTTGGCATAGAAATTTAGAACGTGGCAAAGGTTTTTATATCAACGGTTTTAAAGCCAATCACTATCCTGACTTTATTTTGCAAACTAAATCAGGCAAGACAATTTTAATTGAAACCAAAGGCGACCATTTAGATGGTTCAGACAGCGAAGCAAAATGCAGACTTGGAAACGAATGGGAAAGACACGCAGGACAAGACTTTTCTTATTTTATGGTATTTGACAAGAAAGAAATTAAAGGAGCATACACGCTAGACAAAGCGAAAGAATTAATAAGTAAAATGTAGAGCCAACGCATTTGGTAGCACATTTGCATTTTTTGCCGACACATAATTCAACGCTAAAAAATGCAAAAGAGCTACCAAGCCAACGCACCAAGACAGCAGTAAACAATGGACAACAGAGCAACGACAGACAGAACGCCAGCACCTAACAGCACCTACCCAAAAGGCGGGGTTTCGTGTTCCAAAGACAGTTTTGTGGTTTATCAAACATTAGTTTTTCAAATCAAGTTTTGTGGTAAAAGTCCCGCCCTTCGGGTAGCTGCAAAACGTTACCTGCTATGTTAGGACGACCGTTCACCACGACACACTTTGGCGGACTGACATTCTAACTTTGCAGAAAACGGGGACGCTGAAAACCGAATAGAGTAAGCAAAACTTTAAAAAAATAAAAAAAATGATTGCAAATGTTCAAGAAGAAGGAAGCTGGATTAAAGTCTATGACCAAAACAGCAAAAAGATTTCTCAAATGTCAAGTCATAATGTAACTGTTGTTGGCATTGCCTCTGACTTTTTTGTTACTGAAGAAGGTTCGTGGATTAAAACCTATGACGAAAATTGTCGCAAGATTGCTCAAATGTCTTCACATAATGTTGATGTTCGTGGTGCTGCTGGACAAACTTTCACAACTAAAGAAGGAAGTTGGTTAAAAGTTTACGACAAGAATTGCAAAAAAATTAGCCAAAAATCAGCATAATGAGCAACCAATCCGAAATACAAAATCTTAATAAAGTTGCTGAAAATATTCAGCAACTTTTTCTTACTTCTGAAAGTATCAGAATACCAGCATATCAACGAGCTTACAGTTGGGGCGACAAACAATGCTCTCAATTTCTTGAAGACCTTTTAGAACAAAAAGGAAAGAAATATTATTTGGGACAATTCCTTTTTGAAATGGACGGCAACACTCTATTTATAATTGATGGACAGCAAAGACTTACAACAACAATTCTATTTCTTTCTGCAATCGCAAAAATCAAAATCACAAAAGACCAAAACGTTGACAGCATTAGAGAAATCTATTTGACAGACGTTTTCAAGACTATTGATGACGACCAAGTAATTTTTAAAAAAGTTACTCAAAAACATTTGGTATCAGCAATTGACGACACCGAAACAATTTCACAAAAGAGAATTATTGAAGCGTTCAACTTCTTTGAAACAGAATTAAATAAACTCGACAACGAGAATTTAAACCTAATTCAGCAGACACTAGAAAATGCAGTAATCAGCACATTTTATATTACCAATAAAGTTGAAGCGACACAGGTTTTTGAATATCAAAACAATCGTGGTAAAGAACTTTCAAGATTTGAAGTTATTAAGGCATATTTAATGCACCAGATTTACATTCAAAGCACAAACAACAATCAAGCGAATAATGACATTGCAGAAATTCAAAGCATTATTTCCAAAACTTATAGATACATTGAAGCAGTTGAAGGCTACTTCACAGAAAACGAACTTTTAGACAATTATTGCAATTTGTTTTTCAATATTGGCGGTAACATTGAAGCAATAAAAGAAAAGCTAAACAAAGAAGAAAATAAAACGCAATGGATAAAGTTGTTCTTTGAAAACTTCGTTGAACTAACTCATAGTGCAAAAAGTATAGTGAGTAACAAAAACCAATCTGATATTACAAACCTATTTTTCGTTGGCAACGAAGCAAATTGGAAACTTGTTTTGCTGACAATTTTCTATAAAGGAGAAGTTACGGGCGACACATTCAAAAAGATTTTGAAATTATTAGAAGTGCTTTGCTTCAAACTTAAACTTGGAGACTATCGCACAGACTATTTGCCTCATTATTCAAAGCAGTATTTCAATCCGAAAGTTGCTTATAATATTGACAATCTGTATCAAGACATTAAGAACGTAACTGAAACAGGATTTAAGTGGTATTGGAATGACGGAGATAGATTTAAGAACATAATCACAAACTATTTCGACAACGAAAAATGGCATTACAACCGCAATACAATCAAGTTTGTTTTGTGGCAATACGAAAATAGTTTAAGACTTAAAAACCGTTCAGGTGCATTGTTAGACAAAGACCTTTATAACAGTTACACAATTGAACATATAAAACCACAAAACCCGACAGACGAAGAATACAGCGAAGAGTTTAGAAAGAACTTTTTACAACTTGCAGGTAACTTGGCTTTATTGACACAAAGCCAAAACAGTAAGTTCGGTAACAAATCGTTTGACAAGAAAAGTGAATTGTTTCAGGACACAGCTTTATCAAGTTACACCGAAATCAGAGAAAAAACTCAATGGACTGAAATAGAAATTGCTGAACGACACAAACGTATTTCTGACTTTGCTAAACAGTATTTTAATATTCAAAATTTATGACAGAAAGTAGAGAAGAATTAACTGAACAACTCAAACTAATTCAAGACAAGAAACAAAAGGCAGTTACAGCACAATCTTATGAAATGGCTTCAACATTACGTGACAGAGAAAAAGAAATCTTGAAAAAACTTGACGAACTAACCGAGAATGACGAGAAACACAGCAGGTAACAGCGGTTTTGCAAAAAAGCGGGTTCAGTGGTTAATTGAACATTCTACCTCGTATCAACATTTGTGGTTTATTGACAGTTTAGTACTTCGAAATCCGCTTCTTCGCAAAGCCGCAAAACGTTATATGCTAGTTTCCAAGACGAAAACGTTAAACAAGAAAAAAAAACAGAACAAAATGAGAAAAATTTTATCAATTACAATTTTAGTTTGCTTATTCACTTTTAAAGCAAATAGCCAATGTCAAGACCAAAACTTTGAATACAAAAAATATCCCGGAATATGTGTTGAAAATGCGGTAAAATGGTATAATATGTCCAGAACAAATTGGACAACGGAAATGCAAAAATTTGATTTTTCAGATACTGGATTTAAAGAAGGTGGCGCACCTTTCTTCTCAACAAGTAGTGACCATAGTGATATTGGAATTCAACTTGTAATTAGCAAAGATTTTGGTTTGCTAGAAATTAGCAATATGCCAATTGGAGATTTTAAAAAAGATATTTTTCAAAATATTATCGATGAATTAGAACCATATTTTAGTAGAAAAAGTGGAGATATGAATATTTTCAAATTTAAGTATACAGACGGTAATACTTATGAAATTGGAATATCTCAAACTAGAATGATGGATTTAATTTTTATGCGAAAATTATAATTATAGAAATGGAAAGACCAACAGAAAAAGATATGTTATTTAAAAGTCAAAGTGGTAATAATTTTGATTATGCAACAATTAATAGTCAAAAAGGTTTAAATAATGAACATTCTCTTTTTTTACTAATTGAAGGTTATCGTGATGCTTCATCCAAATTATTAAATGACTTATTAACTGCTGAAAAAGTTGATTGGTTAAAAATTGATAGTTCAATTTACCCAATATTATTTTCATTTAGACATTATTTAGAGTTAATAATAAAGGATACAATTAGAAACTATAATCTGATTGATAAAAAAATAAATTCAGATGAAATTGGATTTAAAAAAGAACATTCAATCTTAAATCTTTGGTCTTTATTAAAAAGCAGAATTATTGAAAATTATGAAGGTTATGATAAAGAAACTCATAAACAATGTTTAGCGGAAAATACTTCCGTTGAAAATATGCTAATTGAAATAAATAATTTGGATGAATATTCATTTGGCTTTCGCTATCCATTCCAAGTTGTAGATAAAGGGAATAACATTAATTCCAAGATAGTTTATATGTTTGGAGAATTAAAAATTGACCTAAATAACTTAAACTCAAATATGTCTAAATTAATTAACTATTTTGAGGGTTTAAATTCTCAATCTGTACATATGTTAGACGAAATACAAACAGTAAAAGAATAAAACCAGCATATAACAGCAGTTTGCAAAAATGGCGGGTTTTGGGCTTAATTTGAAGTTGGTTTTGTACTTGTAAAGTCAGTGTTTAACCGAAAGTTTAGGCTTCCTTAATCCGCCACTTCTGCAAGCTGCAAAACGTTGTAAGAGATTTTACCTCAAAATGAAAAACCTTATTTAATGACACAATTCATATTTGATACAAATTACTACAGAAATTATGTAGTTGACAAAGACTTCAAAGAATTTCAAAGTAATATTTTTGAACAAAAGAAAATCGAAAATCAAAAAAATTATGAAATTGTTTTTCCAATAATTTCAGCAATAGAATTATTAAATCATTTGAACGATAACAATTCAACTGCGAAAATTTGTTTCAATGCATTAAACTTAATGGTAAATCATTGTGGTAATATTATTAATGGTAAAAGAAAAGGAACTGTTGTTCCTTCGTTTTATAATCTACTAACAATGTATTTTTTTCAAACAACATCTGAAAATCATATTTTCAACAATAATATTTTTTCTTTAAGTCAAACAGTTGCAAATTCTCTTGACTATAATGTAATAAAAACCATAGAAAACGAAATAAATCAAGTTATAAAAATAAAAAGAGAAGAAAGAGAAAACATAATACACAACTTACAAGAATTTTATTTAAAATCTTTAAATAATAAAGAAGAAATAGATTGGTATATTTTTCAAAAAAATCCAGCGCTAAAAAAAGAGTTACAAGAACTAATTAAAAATAAAAAAATTCATAAATTAGTTGGGTTATCATTTATCGATTTAGCAATGAAACAAGCTAATAAGGATGAAATTAAAATAAGTCAATCTGAATTTGAAAATAATTTTGTTGATTCTCACTTTAAAGTATCCATAGATTTTTTTGTAAAACATATTGTATCTAATATGATAAATATTGAGAAAATGGAATATTTTTTTAAACCCGAAACAGACTCTAAAAAGAGATGGAATAGTTTCTATGATATGCAATTAATTTTTGCTGTGGAATTTGAAAATTTTAAAAATAGAAATACAATATTTGTTACGGAAGAAAGAAAAATACGAGATTGTTTTAAAATAAATGGTAAAGAAAACCTGGCAATTAGCTTAGTTCAATATGAAAACTTACTTAAAACATAAATGTATGACAATTAATTCAGTTATGGCAAAATTTAATTTTAGAAAATTAATTGCATTAATATTAGTATTATTTTTTTCTAATATTTATTCTCAAAATAGTTGTAATTTTTCAAAAGAAGATTATAACACATATATGTGTTTAGAGAATTATTCAGGTTACATTTCTTCGATTAAATCACAATCGTTAGTTTCGGAAATTCTAAATAAAGTGGGTATATCAGATGCTAATTTTATATTAAAAACCTGTAATGATACTAAAAATGCAACTGCTGTATTTTGGAAAAACAAAAGATATATAATTCTTGATGAATATTATTTGGATTCACTAAACAAAAATGACCAATATTGGTTTTATCTATTTGTTTTATCCCACGAAATTGGACATCATTTGTATGGGCATATGTTTGAAAAATCAAATTTAGAACAATCAAGAAATGAAGAGTTACAAGCAGATAGATTTGCGGGATTAATGATTAGAAAATTTGGAGGTAATGTAAATCATATAAAAACTGCATTACAATCAATAAATCATCCAAAATTAAACAATACTTCTCACCCAGTTTTAATTGACAGATTAAATGCCTCATATAAAGGATTCAATTCAGCAATTGTGGAAGAAAGAGAAGTTTTAGATAAATACAATGTTATTACAGAAAAAGAATATTTAGAATATCAGAAGGCAAAACAAATTGCAAATGCAAGAATAAAAGGTCTCGATTATATGTTAAATAATTCAAATAAAAATTTAGATGAAGCTATAAAACTATACAACATTGCAATTATTGACTATGAAGACCAAGATTTATATTCTGAACTTTCTTCTTTATACTCATTAAAAAATGATTTAGATAATGCAGAATTATATATTCAAAAAGCATATCTCATTAATCAAAATCCTGAATATTTAATATTAGGTTGGGATTATTGTTATGATAATAATCCGAATAATTGTAATAAATACAATAAAACAATTGAAAAATTAGACTTTGAGAAAATTACAAATCCTAATATTTTAAAAATATTAGCTAAATTCTTCGGTAACATTTCAAGTAATAACTTAAACATTGAAAAATTAAAAATCACAGAAAAATTATTGATTTTAGCTAAAGATAAATTAGAATCAAAAAACAAACTTTATGAAGAAGACAATTTATTGTTATCTGATATTTATAATGATTTATCTGTGACATATTTAAGACAAGAAAATTATTTAGAAGCATACAATTATGTAAATAAAGCAATTTTAAAAAAAGAAAGTTTAAAAAATAATAATTCTGAAATTAATAAAATAAACGAAATTGATAATTTAAATTATAGTCATTTATATTCTAATAAATCTCTAATTGAAATGAGATTAGAAATGTGGGAAGATTGTATTATCAGCTCTAACAAATTAATCCAAATTAATCCAAATTATAAAAACATTTTAAATGGAGATGTTTATTATTTTAGAGCAAGAAGTTTTCATAATTTAAAAATGTATAAAGATGCAATCTCAAATTACAATAAAGCAATTAATCTTTCTAATAATAATTTAGGTTACTTATACTACTATAGAGGTTTGACTTATCTTGCAATTGGTGATACTGAAAATTCTTGTATGGATTTTAAAATTGCTTGTGATAAAGGAATAGAAGCAAGTTGCAATCGCTATAATAATTTGTGTAATAATTAATATTTTAAAAAATGAAAAAAATAACATTAGCCTTTCTTATTCTTAACTCATCTCTAATATTCTCTCAGTCTGAAAATATTGTAATAAATGAGAGTTTTAGTAACAATTCCAATAATTGGGAATTATCAACAAAGAGTCATTGGAATTCATCAATTAATAATGGAAGTTATAATTTATCAAATAATAATTCTGATAAAACTTCATATTTCAAACCAAAAAATTTATTTCTTAATAATAAACAAAATTATGAAATAGAAACTAATATTAAATTTACTTTATCCGAAAACAACAGTTCTTCAGGTTTAATTTTTATATGTGATGAGCAAGTTAAAAATGATAGTTATTCATTATTGTTAGGTTATTTGGTTATGGTTATGAAATACAATGATGAATATTTTTTACACTTAAACAAAACAGATTGGTCAGGATTCAACTATTATGAAAAATTAAACAACTTTGATATTAGCAAAACTCATAATTTAAAAATAACAATAGATAATGAAACCCCAGCATTCAGAATTTTCATAGATAATAAATTGGTTTTTGAAAAAAAATTTCCGCTATTTAATTTTAATAATATTGGATTTTACCAGATGGGGAAAGTTTCTATGGTTGTGAATGATATAAAAATAAAAACATCTAATTCAGAAAATAGTAAGTTTATGTTTGACCAAACCGATTTGGTTTACAATGAAAGTAAACATATCACGAATACATTAAAAGGCTCACAATATTTAGCTGAATTAACTAAATACGTTCCAAAAGGTATCTTATTTGATGATTACAATAATCAATTTAAAAGATTTAAAGAAGAATTACTGATTGATGAAAATTGCGAAAATTTCAATACAATTCCAACAAAAGATGAAGCTAATGATGCTTTTATGTTTAATTATAAATCAAATAAATTTTTTACACTTGTAAGTAAAGAAAATACGTTTATTGCAACTTCTATAACGTTTAGCGAACCAAATAAAGCAGTTGAATTTTATAATTTATATAGTAAATCTAAAGGGTATAAAATAGGACCAGAAAGAGCATATTTGCCTATTAATGAAATGAAAGCAATAATGTTAAATAAAGAAAAAAACAGTGTTACTATATTTTACTAAATAAAAAAAACCTCTTACAACAGGCGTTTGGCAAGATTGCGAATTTTGTAGTAAATTCACGTTTACATTTCGCAAGAAATTTTATCTTTGATAGAAAATAATCGGTTCCGTAGTTCGCAACCTCGCCAAGCGCCGGAACGTTAGTGGCAACCCTTGAGCGACGGAACGCTTAAAACAGAATCTACAAAAAACCACCAAAAAATAAACTAAAAAAATTCATTACTTTAGCGTTTTGAAAAACTAAAATTATGGCATTAAGTTGGAACGAAATTAAAGAAAGAGCTGTAAAATTTTCTAAAGAATGGGCAGAATATTCTAATGAAGAAGCAGATGCAAAACCATTTTTAGTAGAATTCTTCAATGTATTTGGAATTTACAGCAAGAAAGTTGCAACTTTTGAACATCGAGTTAAAAAACTTGATGAACGTGATGGTTATATTGATTTACTTTGGAAAGGAACAATTTTAATAGAAATGAAAAGTCGAGGAAAAAATCTTGACAAAGCATTTCAACAAGCCAAAGATTATTTGCACGGTTTAAAACAACACGAATTACCAAAATACATTTTAGTTTCAGATTTTGAAATCTTCAAACTTTACGATTTAGAAGAAGAAAACATTGTTGAATTTAAAATTTTAGATTTAGTAAACAACGTTCAAAGTTTTGGCTTTCTACTCGGTTATCAGAAAAAAGTTTACAAAGAACAAGATCCAGCCAATATAAAAGCGGCTGAATTTATGGGTAAACTTCACGACCGATTAAAGGAAATTGGTTATGATGGTCATCCATTAGAAGTTTACTTGGTTCGCCTACTCTTTTGTCTTTTTGCCGAAGACACAACAATTTTCAATAAACAACAATTTCAAGATTATATAGAATTTCGCACCAACGAAGACGGAAGCGATTTAGCACCAAAACTGCAAGAACTTTTTCAAGTTCTTGACACGCCAAGTGAAAAACGTTTTAAAAATCTTGACGAACAATTAGCTGAATTTCCGTATGTAAACGGAAAACTATTTCAAGAAATCTTGCCAATGGCAAGTTTCGATACCAAAATGCGAAAAGCATTATTAGATTGTTGTTACATCGATTGGAGCAAAATTTCTCCAGCAATTTTTGGTTCAATGTTTCAAAGCGTAATGAATCCGAAAGAACGCAGAAATCTTGGCGCACATTATACAAGCGAAACCAATATTTTAAAACTAATAAAACCTTTATTTCTTGACGAACTTTGGGCGGAATTTGAAAACATAAAAAACAATAAAAACAAACTTCCAGAGTTTCACAAAAAAATTAGTTTACTAAAGTTTCTTGACCCAGCTTGTGGTTGCGGAAACTTTTTAGTAATTACTTACAGAGAATTACGTTTGTTAGAAATTGCAGTGTTACGAGCATTAAACAAATCAGGACAGGGATTTTTGGATGTTTCAGAAATTATTTGGCTCGATGTCGATATGATGGGCGGAATTGAATATGAAGAATTTCCAGCGCGAATTGCAGAAGTTGCAATGTGGTTAATCGACCACCAAATGAATATGTTAATTAGTAACGAATTTGGTCAATATTTTGCACGTTTACCATTAAAAAAATCTGCTAAAATTGTTCACGGCGATGCTTTAGAAGTCGATTGGGAATCTGTTGTTCCAAAAGAACAACTTTGTTATATTCTAGGAAATCCACCATTTATAGGTTCTAAAATAATGACACAATTGCAACGCAATCAAATCGTAAAAGAATTTGATAACATTCAAGGAAGTGGCGTTTTAGATTATGTAACAGGTTGGTATATAAAATCGGCTAAATTCATTCAAAACACAAAAATAAAAGTTGCTTTTGTTTCTACAAATTCAATTGTTCAAGGCGAACAAACGTCTATACTTTGGGGTCAAATGTTAAATAAATTTAGCATAAAAATTCATTTTGCTCATAGAACTTTTAAATGGAGTAATGAAGCAAAAGGAAATGCAGCAGTTTATTGTGTAATAGTTGGCTTCGCCAACTACGACACTAATAATAAAAGCATTTTTGAATATGATGACATCAAAGGAGAAGCATTGGAAATAAAAGCAAAAAATATCAATCCATATTTAGTTGATGCAAAAGATTTATTGATTAATAAAAGTTCAAATCCTATTTGTAATGTTCCAAAAATGAGTTTTGGAAATATGCCTTTAGACGGTGGACATCTATTATTATCTGACATCGAGAAAAGTGAATTTATTTTAAAAGAACCGAAAGCGGAGAAATTTATAATACCTTTAATTTCAGCTTATGAATTCCTTAACGGTGAAAAACGTTGGTGCATTTGGCTTGTTGACGCAGAACCAAGTGAATTAAAACAATTACCAGAAATTTTAAAACGTGTTGAAGCAGTAAAAAAGTTTAGACTTGACAGCGTTGCGCCTTCAACTCAAAAATTTGCAACAACACCATCTTTATTTCGAGACAGAAACCAACCTGAAACTTATATTTTAATACCAAGTACAACATCAGAAAATCGAAAATACATTCCGTTAGGTTTTTTCAATAAAGACCATATTGCAAATAATAGTTGTCACACTATTCCTAATGGTAGTCTATATCATTTTGGGATTTTAATGTCTTCAATGCATATGGCTTGGGTTAAATCTGTTTGCGGTCGATTAGAAAGTCGTTACAGATATTCAAAAGATATTGTTTACAATAATTTTCCTTGGGCAGAAAATCCAAGTGAAAAACAAATAAGACAAATTGAAGAAAAAGCACAAAAAGTTTTAGAAGTTCGTTCAAATTTTCCTAAAAGTTCTTTGGCTGATTTATACAATCCTTTAACAATGCCACCAACATTAATAAAGGCACATAACGATTTAGACAAGGCTGTAGATTCTGCTTACAGAACTGCACCTTTTACAAGCGAAGCCAACAGAATGGTGTATTTATTTGAGTTATACGAAAAATATACAGCCGATTTATTTACAAAAGAAAAGTCAAAGAAGAAAAAATAACAAAACGTAAAAAAGAAATGTTTGCTCCGCAAACAAACTAATTGCTACCGCAATTAGTTTTCTTCTTACCGCTTTTGTATTTATTACTTCCGCAATTGTATTTATTGCATCCGCAAAAAGAAATATTGCGTCCGCATTTGTATTTATAGCTTCCGCATTTAGATTTATTACATACGCAGAAAGAATTATTGCTTCCGCATTTGTATTTATTGCTTCCGCATCTAGATTTATTGTATACGCGGAAAGATTTATTACATACGCAGAAAGAATTATAACTACTACATTAAATATGACGTTTATTAATCAGAAGAAAGGGCAGCCACTAACAGCCGTTTCACGAAATTGCGGGGCTTGGGATTTATCAGAAGTGGTAATTTTTGAAACTAAATTTTGTTTATATTTGTAATCAAAAGTGTTGAAAATCCGCAACTTCGTGAAGCGGCGACACGTTAGCAGTAATTTAAAACAAAAAATGCAGTTAGAAGAAAATTTACCAAAAAGTAAAATACAAATTTTACAAGAAGAATTTATAGAAAAACTTAAAGGTTTAACAATTCAAGAAGCAGAATTTGTATTAAAGCCAGTTTTAGATTATGTAAGGCAAAATTCTATTGTTCAATAATTAATTTTTTAATTTCATCAATAGTTAAATCTGTTTCTATTTCTTTACCACAAGATAATCTTATTATAGTTTTCTTATCAAGTACTTTAGTATAGAAATAAGTAATTTGAGTTGGATTAACAAAATAGTTTTCAGTGTTTGTTGCGTAAATTTTAATTGTTTTCATAATTATTATATATTAAGTTCTTTGATTTAGTGTTTGTTAATAAGTTTTATTTATAATTAAAAATACAACTATAGATTAAAAATATGGAAAATATTTTTATTACGGTATTCCGTATATTATATTTGCAGTATAATTAAAGAAAGCCGAAAAGTGTTAGAGCACAATCCGACTTCCTAAAATTAAGTTTAGCTAAATCTTTCGATTAGCAAGGTTAGTCCAAATTTCACCACTTCCAGGGCAATGAATTTGACAACCTCCGTTTTATACCATACTACTCTCGTAGCTTCAGGTATATTGGAATTACTATCCATATTATCTTCATAGGCGTATATTATTATCTTATTTTGCAAACTTACGAAATTTTAACACTTCTTACAAGTTTTATCATGTTAAAGAAAAGTTAAAGTTGAAAATACTTTGCGAAAAAATTATTATAATTCCGAGAAAAACACACACTAAATCAAATAAACTACTGCTAACAAACGTTTGGCAAAATGCAAAAATTAGTTGGAATTACGATTCCGCAATGAGGCTCGTGCCTCGCTAAAATAATTATTAACAACGCTAATCGGCTAAAATAATAACATCGTAAAGCCTTAGTTAGCAGTAATTTAAAACAAAAAATGAGTGAAGAAGACGAAAACCCAAATGAAGTTGCAAACAAAATACTGAATGAATATCTTGAAGGAAAATCATTTGGATTTATAAAATCTGTCTTATACTATATTGACACTCAACTTGAAATTATTTGTACTGTTCCAAGCGTTGTAGAAAAGAGTTAGCAGGTTCTTCTGTTTTTATCGTAGCGAAAGTATAATTATCATCTTTATGATTTAAATGAATACTTGTAATAACTTCTTTTGAATAGTTTGTAAAAGAAGTTACGTTGTAAATAAAATCTACAACTAAATTGTGTTCGTTATTATTGCAGTCGGTTACTTTTATTGTTTTCATAATTAGTTCTTTGATTTAGTGTTTGTTAAAAAAGTGAAAAATAAATTTGTTGTATTAAATTATTTTCTATATTTGCAAAGTCTTTTAGACAAAGTAAAAGAGAAAGCCGAAAAGTGTTAGAGCACAATTCGACTTCCTAAAATACTTAATAGGTGTTATCTATCACAACCGCACTTATTTAATTTGTAAGCTTTATAGGTATATTTTATCAACGTACAGAATACAGTTGCTAAGCTACCAAAAGCAATTACAAATTTTAAAATCAGATTCCAGTCCATTCGGCAAATAAGGTTTTAAAAATTAAACAATTACGACTAACGAAAGTCGTTAGAAGGTTGAGAATCTAAATTCTCGTCTGTGTTTCATAGGCAAAAAGTTTAAAAATTAGGCAATAAAAAACACGACTTCCAATTGCTACATAAGTGTCGTGTTCGCTAAAATCTTTATATCAATTATTTTTTCTCAAATTTTTCTTTATCTTATTTTGCAAACTTACGAAATTTTAACATTTTACACAAGTTTTATCGTGTTAAACAAAAGTTAAAGTTGAAATACTTTGCGGAAAATTTACTATAACTTTGCGAAAAACAAATGCTGAATCAAATAAACTACTGCTAACAAACGTTTGGCAAGATTGCTAAAACTACTCTTCGGCGGAAAGTGTAGTGGAATTAAGTTTCCAAAACAAAATTATTAATAAATAGACGCAACCTCGCCAAGCGTCGGAACGTTGGCGGTAATTATACAGACAGACATAACTCAAAATTAAATAAATGGAAAATCAAAAAGATATCCTTCAGTACAATGTAGAATGGTTAAAGTTTGCAGAAACGAAAGCAACTCTAATAATCACGG
>JACCDZ011561348.1_pt1 | contig 23290 bp, 20 predicted proteins | sample 7449551 | NCBI WGS metagenome assembly JACCDZ01 (sample SAMN15323452, study PRJNA562643) | freshwater metagenome | isolation source: river surface water | place: USA:Blue River Watershed | collected 2017-08-18 | reverse complement strand
TCCCTCCAGGATAGGTCTTATCTTTTCAAATTGCTCTCGGGTTATATCGCTTGGGTATGTCTTTCTCATAGGGAATCTTGTTTAGGTAGATTTATGAGAATTTTAACAGAAATGGGTTGAGATTATGAACAGGTTCTAAGGTAGCGCCATTGATTAACTAAGTGTTAGTTTAGTCATTTGTTTGTTTGATTTACAAAAAGTTTCCTTGATACAGAAAATCGACATTAACACACCGACAAGTATCAGCAGCAAAATCACTAGAAAACCTTTTTGATAATCTGATACATTCAACACGCTGCCTGCACTCACTGTAGATAACACCATACCAATAATTGGCGCTATTACCGAACTTACCAGCATGATCAACGCATTATTCAAACCGAGTCCCGCAGCTAGATAATTGTTATTGCACTGCTCAGCCATGATTGCAAAACCTATGCTTTGACCACTTGCACCAATACCTAGCCCGAAAAAAGCCAATGCAACAACCAGGAGATTTATTGGAAAGTACAGGATGCAAATAGTAGAAACGAAGCAGCATACTGCTGCAAATATCATCATATTTTTACGTTTACTCGTTCTATCTGAAATAAAGCCCAATAGTGGACAACCCAAGGCATAACCTATCCACGAAATCGTAAGCATATATGAGGAGCTGTCTCCACTATAGCCTTGAAGCATTAAAAATGCCTTGCCACTATTTTCAGAAAAATATTCGATTGCAAAATAAACACAAGCGGAGTAAACACCAATGTACCAAACCTGAGGTTGACGCATCAATGCAAGCAGGTTGCTACTTAAAGGCAAAGGTCGCCTTAAAATTCTGAAACTTCCCGTATATTGCGTATTATTACGCACCAATAGCAATACTAAGATAGCCATGCCCAGACCAATTCCCCCTAAGCTATAAAAAACATAACGCCACGACAAATTTGAGTGTGTTGAAAGCGCATTTAGAGGTCCTGCGGCAAACATTGGTCCCATGGTTCCAATTAGTTGAGATAACCCAATAAACAGCCCAATATGCCTGTGTGGCATCCAATCATAGACAGCAACTAACAGGCAAATAAAACCAAAAGATGAACCAAACCCCATAAGCACTCTGTAAATAAGCGCACTATCAAATCCAATACTCATGCCAAAAGCCGTCACCGCAAAGGCACAGACCATCACCGCTAAAAACAAGGTTTTCTTCAGTCCCAATCGATCCGCAATAACGCCCACAGGGATTTGCATGAAACCATAGATCAACTGGTAAGCCGTTGAGCTTAAAATGGCGAAACTGACTAAACTAAGGTTTAAGTCATGAAGAATGGGCTGTTCAAAAGTACCCAATATAGTTCTTAACAAGAACTCATACATAAAAAATAACGCACACACCAACCAAATAGTGGTCCCAATCAAACTCATTCGTTGACTTTGGATCATCGCTCTTGTTCACCGTCTGGCTGAGCTTCACCCCAATCCTCTAAAATGGACTCTACCTTTTCATTGTCGATAAAAGAGGCGATTTTGAAAATAGAACTGCCCTCTTGAATCAAAGGGGTACGGTTGATCCCAACGACGACACCATCTAGCTCTGATTTAATAATTGCAGGACTTTCATTGCTAAACGGATCTGAAAGCTTTGCAATACATTGCCCTTTCTTAATAGACTCCCCTAGCGAGACCTCACTATGAAGAACACCAGATGAGTGAGAAACGAGCCAGTCATTATCCTTGGAGAAAACACAAGCAATGACCTCTTCAATATTTCCACTAAGCATCTGTGATTTGCGCATAACATTCCTCACCCCATCAAACCCTATTTGAATGGCCTGCTGGTCAAAACGCATCGCTTCACCTGCTTCATATACTAAAAATGGAATGTTCAACCCTTCAATCGTCGTTCTTAACCCACTATCTTTTGTTTCTACTTCGGTAACAACAGGCGCTTGAAACGCACCTGCCAATTTTTTAGCTTCGCTATCATCAAAATTACAGTAAATTTGAGGTAGGATTTCATGATTTAATGAACCAGTTTGCAGCTCGATACAATAATCCACCTTACGCAATATCTCCTGCGTGAATATATGACCAATCCGCTCACCAAAACTACCATTTTCATCCCCAGGAAAACATTCACTCATCCTGCATCCGCCTGGCATCATTTCAGGAAAATGCGTAAGACCATATACATTTAAAACAGGTACTGCAATTAACGTTCCATGCAGCTCAGCTGCTGGCATCGCATCGAACAATTGATTCACTATTTCCAGACCATTAAACTCATTACCGTCCATCATAGCAAATACTAACAGGCATTTTCCTGCATGCTTGCCATTAATCACTTTAATGGGCATATACATCGGAGAGCATGAATATTGCTCTGGCAAAGGCAAAGCGAGGGTCGCTTTTTCACCAGGGTGAACATTCACATCGCATATTGTAAAGTTTTTGTTTTTCATAAGTAATTTATCTAAATGTTTTGGTTGGGCTGCTTAATAAGCTGAATTTTCCCAAATTTTGTAAGAAATTGCTACTAATGAGCTACAAACCATAATTTATCCCTTTATCTTGGGGTCGTGTCGAAAAACAGAGCAAGCAACTCATCGATGGATACCTTGCAGCATTTACCTATACCACTATTTAGTGGTCAGGTAAATTCTCAAGCGCCAGATTGAGTTTTAAAACATTGACCGTAGCAGGGTTAAATAGATGGTTTTGTTGGTTTTGCTCAATGAGTTGCAATACCTGATCGATCTTTAAGTGATTGACTTTGGCAATATAGGCTGCCTGAAACTTTGCTGCGGCTACTGAAATATCGGGATCCAAAGCGCTGCCTGAGGCAAAGACTAAATCGGCAGGGACGCTCTCATACCCGTATTTTTGTTGCAGTGATTGAATGCGAGTTTGCACATTTTTAACCAGGCTCGCGTGATTCAGCGCCATACTTGAACCCCCTGAGGCTAATCCGTCATAGTTACTTGCCGAAGGGCGTGATTGAAACAGATTATCTTGAAAGCCCTGCCCAATAAGACTGGAACCAATAATTGTATCCCCTTTAACAATCAACGACCCTTGTGCTTTATCCTTAGCGATCAGAAAACTTATACCCGTCATGACCAAAGGATAAGCCAGTCCTAATAAACCCGTGAAAAACAGCATTGCCATAAACCCACGGCGAATGTCAGAAAATATCATATAACCTCCTATACCAGGCCCATTGCAGTGATGATCATATCGATTAATTTAATCCCTAAAAACGGAACCAGAATTCCACCCAAGCCATAAATCAGCAGGTTTTTTTGCAACAGCTTGTGCGCACTGACGCCGACATTTTTCACCCCCACTAAAGCCATCGGGATCAAAAATACAATAATAAGCGCATTAAATATAACTGCCGATAAAATTGCACTGGTGGGGGAGTGTAGACTCATCACATTTAGTGCGTTTAAACCTGGGAAGCTTGTGACAAATAATGCGGGAATAATGGCAAAATATTTAGCAACATCATTCGTTATACTAAAAGTTGTCAATGCACCACGCGTCACCAGAATCTGCTTACCAATGCGTACAATATCAATGACTTTTTTAGGATCCGAGTCCAGATCCACCATATTCCCCGCCTCGCGTGCGGCAGCTGTTCCACTTGCCATGGCAACCCCGACATCAGCTTGTGCTAACGCTGGAGCATCATTGGTGCCATCGCCACACATTGCCACGGTTTTACCTTCTTTTTGAACTTTCCTGATATAGTCCAATTTATCTTGAGGCGACGCCTGGGCGATAAAATCATCCACCCCAGCCTCAGCCGCAATGGCAGCAGCTGTAAGCGGATTATCTCCTGTGATCATCACCGTTTTAATGCCCATTTTTCTGAGCTCACCAAACTTTTCTTTGATGCCTGGTTTAATTACATCCTTAAGATAAATGACGCCCAATAATTGTTCACCCTCACACACAGCAAGTGGTGTGCCGCCTTCTTGTGAAATGCGCTCAACTACCAGGGTGAAACCGTGACTGACTGCATCTTTCGAATGATTAGCTAATAATTTTTGAATGGCACTCACCGCTCCTTTGCGAATGCCAATGTCCTGATAGGTGATACCACTCATTCGCGTATAGGCTGAAAATGGCATAAGCTCCGCAGAAGTTAGATCCACTTCATTACGCTTAAAGCCAAAATTTCTTTCTGCCAATTTCACAATAGACTTCCCTTCAGGGGTATCATCCGCCAAAGAGGATAACCAGGCAGCATGAGCCAGTCTTTCCTCGCTTACACCATGAATGGGCAGAAACTCAGTCGCAAAGCGATTACCCAAAGTAACCGTTCCCGTTTTATCTAATAACAGTACATCGATATTGCCCGAAGCCTCAACCGCGCGCCCTGACAATGCCACCACATTGGCTTTTAATAACCGATCCATGCCTGAGATACCAATAGCAGACAGAAGTCCCGCAATCGTGGTAGGGATAAGTGTGACAAACAAAGCGATTAACACAACGACTGATAAAGTCACCTGACTAAACTGTGCCATGCCATACAAAGCACCTACAGCAATAATAAAAATTAAGGTTAAACCAGATAATAAAATCGTTAGTGCAATTTCATTGGGTGTTTTCAAGCGTTTTGCATTTTCAACTAGGGCAATCATTTTATCCAAAAAACTCTCGCCTGGGTTGGAGGTTACGCGCACCTTAATTTCATCCGAAATCACCTTGGTTCCTGCCGTCACCGCTGAGTTATCCGATCCCGCTTCTTTGATTACAGGTTGAGATTCCCCTGTAATTGCGGATTCGTCGATGGTTGCAATCCCGTCAATGACATCTCCATCGGCAGGCATAAAGTCACCACTTTGCACTAATACAACATCACCTGCTTTTAGTAACTCCGCCGCCATTGTTTTAATTTCACCCGTTTGCGGGTCAACATATCTGGCACTTAATTGTGACTTGGTTGCTTTTAGGCTAAAAGCTTGCGCTTTACCTCGCCCTTCTGCAATGCTCTCGGCAAAATTAGCAAACAATAATGTAACCCATAGCCATACGGTGATTTGCAAGGTAAACCCAACCTGCTTGCCACTGACTAATGATTCAATAAAACATAAAGAGCACAAGATAGTGACAACATACACGCAAAACATCACGGGATTGCGATACATCTCCTTGGGGTTACACTTCATGAGTGCGGATTTTAATGCTGGAATGATCAATGCTTTTGAAAAGATTGATCCATTTTTATGTGTCATGTTGACTACTCCGAATATATTAAAAATTGGAGTTACGGACTTTCGCTGAGTTTGAAGACTACCCCGTCTGCTTCGCAGCCACCCCTTCGCTAACGAAGGGGAATTGTAGGGCAGGCTCACCAAAAATTCCCCTTCACAAGTGAAGGGGTGCCGAGCCTGCGAGGCGGGGTAGTGCAATAAAAGTCCGTAACTTCAGTTAAAAAGTTACATAATCTAAAATAGGACCTAACGATAGCGCAGGAAAAATAGTCAAGCCCCCAACGATAAGAATCGTAAACAATACCAAGACACCAAACAGAGCACTGGTCGTGGATAGTAAACTGTAACCTTCACTATCGATCGCGCGTTTAGTACCAACCAGGCTTCCCGCCAGCATTAGAACCGCAATGATGGTAACAAAGCGCCCAAGCAGCATAACAAGTCCTAAAGTTACGTTGAAAAAGACCGTATTCGCATTAAGACCCGTAAAAGCACTGCCATTATTATTTGCCGCTGAAGTGTAAGCATATAAAATTTCACTAAAGCCATGCGCGCCTGAGTTTGTTAAGCTTGATGAAACATCGGGCATCACCGCGGCAATTGCTGTAAATACAAGCACACAACAAGGGGAAATCAATAATCCCAGCATGACCCATTTCATCTGACTTGCTTCAATCCGTTTTCCCAACATACTGGGAATGCGCCCAACCATTAATGAGGCAATAAATACGCTCAATAACATAAACAGCAAAAATCCATACATACCCGTGCCGACACCACCAATGATAATCTCACCTAGTGCCATATTTACAAGCGCTACCGCACCACCAATCGGGGTGTAGCTATCTAACACACTATTCACCCCACCATCAGATGCTGAGGTGGCAACACTGTTATAAAGCGTGGATTGAAAAATACCAAAGCGCGTCTCTTTACCTTCCATATTCGCCAAATGCGTGGTTTGCCCGTATAGGTCAATAATATGAGCATTATTTTGACCTGGCATGCCTTTTAATTCCGCATAGGTCATGACACTCAAGGAGGCTACAAACAGTACCAGCATCACACCCAGAATGAACCAGCCCTGTTTTGTATTTCCTACCCATTTACCAAAGGTATAGGTGAGTGCCGCACCAATCGCAAAGATAGATAACACTTGAATAAAATTCGTCAGTGCGGTTGGATTTTCATAAGGATGCGCCGAGTTTGCATTAAAAAAGCCACCGCCATTTGTACCCAGTGATTTGATTGCTTCTTGCGTTGCTACAGGTCCTTGTGGAATGACTTGCTCAGCTCCTGATAAGGTGTGGGCATGCACGTATGCCATAAGGTTCTGTGGCACACCTTGAAGAACGTAGACAATCGTAATGACGATACAAAGTGGTAGCAGAATCCAAAACACAGCTTTACCCAAATCAGACCAGAAATTACCAATGGTAGCTTCATTGTTTCTGGCAATAGCGCGAAACAGGGCAATAGCAACTGCGATACCCAAAGCTCCCGAGACAAAATTTTGTACCGTAAGAGCCAGCATTTGTGAAAAGTAACTCACCCCCGTTTCCCCACTATAGCTTTGCCAGTTGGTATTGGAGACAAAACTTGCAGCGGTATTAAATGCCTGATGCCAGGTCATATTTTGAATATGCGCAGGATTCCATGGCAACAAAGCCTGCACCATTAAAATGACAAATACGAATAACAACGCAAACAGCGAAAACACCAGGAGACTTAGCAAATACTCCTTTGCGGTTTGCTCTTTTTTAAGATTAATGCCCACAAGCTTGCTATAGCCCTTTTCCATTGGCAAAGCAAACCAGTCAAGCCATGTTTTGCGTCCATGATAAACATTGTAAACATAGGAGCCTAACGGTTTTGTGATCAGCAGCACCGCACCAATAAAAATAATGAATAACCCAATATTATGATACATGTTTTTTACCTAAAACCGCTCTGGATAAATTAAAACGATGACCATGTAAATGGCAAGAGCTGCCATGATCATGCCCGAAAATATTGTCACGTAAATACCTCACTTAGATTTGACAACAACTCATTGACTAAGATTGTAGCGCCAGGGTGAATAAAAAGTCGATACCGCTTTAAAGTAAAAATATAAAAAAAAGCTAAAATGCGGGCAATGACGTATCTTCACCCATTTTTTTGTAGCAGGGTGAATAAGCCGAAGTTGTACCCTTGGATTGCCTGAAAAGATCAGACTGTAAGCGTCAACCCAATCGGTGTCAGGATATTCGTCAGCTGATAGAGCATGTAATCTGCAGAAAATAATTTTTAAAGCTGTCATCTTGTGACGGCTGCTTTTGATTGGGGCTGAAGAAGTAATGCAAGAATATTGCATAACATGCTTCGATGGTGTTTTGCACCTTAGAATAAGGAGAAATTCTATACACGAAGAATTTAAGCCATTAGCTATTGTTTTTTCAGCGCTGTTTCTCATATACTTGGCGGAGATTTTTTTGTTTTATCACTTAAAATGACGATATGGAGAAAATACATGAACAATCGTTTTAACTATCAACAAAATGGGCGTGTGCTTGAGGCACGTGGCAGCTCAGTCATTCAAAGCAACAAGGTATTGCGTAATACCTATTTATTACTATCGCTGACTTTAATCTTTAGCTCACTGACAGCTGGTTGGTCAATGATGGTAGCAGCGCCCGTGATCAACCCGATTCTTACCCTGATTATTTACTTTGGATTATTATTTGGGGTTCAAGCCACACGTAACAGCCCCATGGGACTCGTGCTCACTTTTGCCTTAACTGGCTTTTTGGGTTGGACACTAGGTCCGATTTTGAACCACTATATCACTTCATTTAGTAATGGTTCTGAATTGATTATGATGGCGCTAGGTACTACGGGCGCCATTTTCCTCGGACTTTCAGCCATCGCGTTAAATCCAAAACGTGACTTCTCAAGATTGGGATCATTCCTCGGCATAGGTGCTCTCATTGCTTTAGTTGCCATTGTGGTGAACCTGTTTTTACAAATGCCAGCATTGTACCTGGCACTTTCTGTGATTATCGCTTTTATTTCAGGCGGCTTTATCTTATGGCAAACCAACCAGATTGTACGTGGCGGCGAGACTAACTACATCGTAGCAACCGTGACTATTTACGTTTCAATCCTCAATATTTTCCTGACGATCTTACAATTCCTCGGTATGTTCTCAGGAAATAGAAACTAGGTTTCAATGCTTGACAAACTCTCTTAAAATAAATAGGGCAGACGCTTGATAAAGAAGATCCATTTTATACTGCTTGCCTTGTCAATAATTCCCACAATGATGACTGCAAAAACAATGAAATCATCCATAACAAAAATTGAAAACCCAACGGATGTCGCGGTGTTAAAATCACCCGCAAAAACAGTGACCTTTCCCTTAACAGAGGAAAATAAAACAACTATTCAACAGATGCGGGAGAAATTGTATCAACTAGGAGGGGTTGGTCTTGCGGCACCCCAAGTTAATGTTTCCCAAAAAATCATTGTTGTTTACATTCCTGACGATGCAGCCTTATTGAGAGACGATATAAAACCATACCCAATGCATGTTATGATCAATCCAAGCTACCAGCCACCAATAGATGACTATACAACTTCTTATGATATTGAAGGATGTTATTCCGTTACATCTAAAGCTGGTAAAGTTCAACGATATAACAAAATTAAGCTTGAGTATCAAGATGAACAGGGAGTCTGGCACAAAAGTATTGAAAACGGCTTTTATGCACCGGTATTGCAGCATGAAATAGACCATATTAATGGAATTCTAATCATAGATAGATTGAAGCCATCTGATACTCAAGGAACGATAAGCGAGATGATGACGTTACGCAGGGCTGAACTCCCTAAAGATAAACAAAAAATGTTTGATGAGCTTTTACGAAAGAAGAATATCAACCCTCCCAATTGACTCTCTCTGCAATGAGGGACTTCCAACTTAATAACGTACTCAGTGTAGGGTGGATAAGCCGAAGGCGTATCCACCAATATTGGATCTGGGTGCTTTCCCACGTGGATGTACCCTCGGCTCATTCACCCTGCTTCTGCCCGCAAGGGCGTAGAGTAAGCCACTCCTATTACTGAGAGCAGCTCCTCAAAGAACGCAGCATGAGACTTTCACCTCACTGCGCTCAAGCCTCTCAAAGGCGTTTTGTGTTAGCTACCATTTAGCTTCTGGTAGCCTTTGCAATACGCATTTGCAGCCTGTTGACATGGCGCTCTATGACTTTCCAGTCGATAAAGTTCCATGCTAAGGATGCACCAGTTAAATTAGATTTAGCCGTCATTTGCTTTTCCTTATATTCAGGTTCTACAAACTCTGTTGCAACGAGAGGACCCGCTGGACGTTGGCACACTTTCGTGTCAAGTGACGTTTAAACCCCTATCCTGATCATTACGACCAGGCATTCGCTTTTTCCAGCATCCCAATCCCGCACTGCTAACAGTGAACTTCACAGTTCACCTTCCCGATAAGCAGGAGCAGTACGAGGTTTCCACGTTCCGCATATTGTGCAATGTTAGTTTAGGCGCCTACTTTAAAGCGGAAAGATATATTGACCACGAAAGGGAAGAATACGACCCCAGCAATTCTAATTTTGATAAAAACCCATAAATTGTTATGATGTGTCTGCGCAAAACCTAAGAAATAAACCAAATGCAAAACGATTTGTTTGAATACAGTATTTCCCAAATAATCGTAGGGGCGTATTGAATACGCCCTTGTGGGCAGAAAGATGGTCAACCCCAAGGCAAGCGATGAAATACTCCAGGATTATTGAAATAGTAACAACGTTTAAGGCTTATTTTGAAGAGGGGCAGGCTGCTGCATTGTCTAAAAATACCCCATATTCAATAATTGGAACGCATTGGCACCTTAGAGAGCGTATGAGATTACTTTTGTTGCAGTTTTTGAGAGGGCAGCCGTTACTCTTGACCGAATTTTTAGTACACCAGCAGAAGATGTGTATGAAAAACAATCTGTTTCAAGTCATATAGGGGAGATTTACTTTTTAAAATTAGAATTGCTGGCTATGCCGTGCTGCAATTGCCCAATAGCTTTATTTTCAATAGTATTGGCATTAAATTTATAACGCGCAGAGCGAGACCTATCAAGGCTTCGCTATCACGGTGATTAAAGAATTTGCTCATTCTTTGAATAGACCAGTAAGTTTTATGAAAACAACCTGGTCAAACTTAAATAATGACCTGAAGACTCAGTGTGATTTTGCTGTAGGCGGAATTACGAGAACCCCACAACGGGCAGCTTTATTTCATTTGTCGGATAACCTATTACCCAATCATAAAGTCCCCATTTTTTCAAAAGAAAACAATGCTTATTTTGGCAGCTTTAACGCGATAGATCGCAAAGGAGTGATAGTTCTTGAAAATAAAGGAGGCACCAATGAACCTTTTGCTCAATCCCACATCAAAAACGCGAGCATTACAATTTTGCCTCAAAATGAGCAAGTTTATGCTTGCCTGAGCAAGTACCCTGGGCGCCATTATGTTATGTTCACTGATGCTATTGAAGTGCAGTATCGTACACACAAAGCTGATAGTTTATTGAGCAGCAAGGGTTTGCAAGTACATATTCCTGATAATCCTAAGTAGCGATAAAGTATTTATGAGTAACAAAACACCTGCTGGACAAAAGCTGATGCAGACATTCAATGCGTTTTATAAACAGCATAAAGCCGATGCTGCGAACTGGTACCAGGAGGCTTTAAATATCGATTATCCACATGTTAGCGTGGAGTGCCCTATTGCATATATTGACTAAAGGTAAAATAATACCCCTATTTTTTAACATGGAATGATTTATGTCAGATGATCAGACTTCAAGTGCAAAAAATCATAAAATCGATGCCTTATTAAGTCTTGCCAATAAAAATGAGAAAACAAGCCGCGGCAGGTTGAAGATCTTTCTAGGAGCGGCTCCCGGTGTGGGTAAAACCTATGCTATGCTTGCTCGCGCACAGGAGTTAAGGCAAAGCGGACATGATGTTGTCATCGGTTTAGTGGTGACTCATGGGCGCAAAGACACTAAGGCGTTATTAACCTCTCTGGAACAAATCCCATTAAAAAAAATTGATTACAAAGGCAAGGTTTTTGACGAGCTTGATGTCGATGCTATCCTTGCGCGCAAACCTGAAACGGTGATTATTGATGAACTCCCGCATAGTAATCTACCCAGTCAGCGTAACAAAAAACGTTATTTGGATGTCATGGAAATCTTGGAGGCGGGAATTAACGTTTACACGGCAATTAATATTCAGCATATTGCGAGTTTAAGCCACGAAGTGGAAGAAGTAACACAGGCGTATGTTGAGGAAACAGTGCCAGATAGTTTTATCCAATCTGCAGATGAGCTGATGGTAGTAGATGTCACCCCTGAGGAGCTGATTAAACGTTTACAGGATGGACGTGTATATCATCACGAAATGGCGCAACGAGCGTTATCCCGCTATTTCCAATATACAAATCTTGCAATCTTGCGCGATTATACGTTTCGTTTGGCGGCATCACATTTAGGCGAGGATATTCGCTCATATAAAAAACTTTACGATCCACAGGCAAATATCCTAGCATCCCCCTGTGTGTTAGTTTGCTGTGCGTATGATGCCTCAACACCTAAGCTTTTAAGAAAAGGCAAACAACTCGCCACCATTGCTAATGCACGTTTACTGGCGATTTTTATTCATAAACCGCATCAGAATTTATCGCGCGTGAAATTAAGGGAAATCAGACGTTATAAAGCTTTGGCCTTAGAGCTTGGTTATCAGATGGAGCACATCTCAGGGAGTCGATTATCCAAGGCGATTATTCAGTATGCAGATGATAATCATGTCAGTGATATCGTCATGGGTAAATCCAAGCGCGCCAAGTGGTTAGACTGGCTGTTTGGCTCGGTCGTATATGATGTTATTCGTCATAGTGAAAACAAGCAGGTGCACGTCGTGAGCACGCATAAAGCAAAATTATTGACGGGGTTGTTAAGAAAAAAACCTATGACAGACACGGATAAACTTCCGCTGATCAACAGTGCCAAAGCGATGCTTATTACACTAGGGAGTGGTTTTTTTATCTATTTTGGCTTTAGCTTTGTTGGGCTGTCTGGTCAATCATTGCTTTTGGTACTGATTTTGATTTTATGTGCTCATCGCTATGGTCTTAAAGCATCGATTGCCTCATCGGTGGTAAGCTTCCTGATGTATATGTACATGTATTTAACCCCCAGTTTCCAATGGAGTATTGGCACTTTTTCTCAGATCATTACTTTTATTATTTTCATGATTGTGGTAACGGTGGTGAGTCAGCTAACTGCGCGCATGAAACGCTCGGTGAAAGTATTGCGATCACGTGAAAAAACCTTATCCATGCTGTATAAATTTTCCAATGAGATTGTCATCAAAAAAAGTAATGAATCTTTCTATGAGCGCTTTTTGGCTTTAATGGTGCAATACTTTGATTATGATTTTGCTTTTGTGGTAGCAGATGATGAAGCATTAGCTCAGATTTTCCCAGCAAGTCATCAGTTGACTGATAAAGACGAGGCAGCCATTCATTGGTGTTGGCGCAACAAAATCCCGTGTGGCAAAAGCACACAGACTTTTGGCGCATTATCATGGTATTTTGAACCGCTGATTGTCGATGAGCGCATGCTTGGCATTATTGCAATCCATGTCAAATTTGAATACAAAGTAGAAGCATTTTTATTTGATCAGGTTTTGATTAAAACGATGCTGTCACACGTGGCGAATGAACTGCTGCAGCAACGATTGTTGCACCAGGAGCAGGAAGCGTTATTATTAAAAGAACAGGAGAAGCTACAAAAAGCCTTGTTGTCGTCGGTTTCACATGACCTAAAGACACCACTGGCATCTATTACAGGTTCGCTTTCAAGCGTATTGAATTATGGCAAGATGTTCTCCAACGAGGATAAAACGGAAATGCTTCATTTGGCATTAGATGAAAGTAAACGCCTGGACCAATATATCGATCATATTCTGCAGATGTTGAAATTTAGCTCAGGCGTGGCAATCAACGCCCAGAAAATTGAGCTACGATCCTGGTTAGAAGAGGTGATGGCGATTGCCAGACAGCGTTTTACGACACATTACTTTGACTGTCAAATTGAGGGGGAACCCGCCAGTATTCAGGGGGATTCTTTGTTATTGCAACAGGTTTTGCTGAATCTCTTAACCAATGCGGTTAAGTTTAGCGGTTTAGGGAGTAAAGTTGTTGTCAAGTTAAAGCAACACGGAAATTTTGCTGTCATGGAGGTAGTCGATCAGGGAATTGGCTTACAAAAGGGAGAGTTGGAAAGCATTTTTTCAATTTTTCATAGACTTAAGAAGTCTGATAGTTATACTCAAGGGCAAGGTCTTGGTCTTACGATTTGCAAGGATATTGTTGAGGCGCATCATGGAGAGATTTATGCAATAAGCCAAGGGGAAAATAAGGGCAGTGCCTTTACGGTGAAACTACCAATAGTGAAATCAAATGAATAAAAAAATATTACTGATCGAGGACGAAGCACAGATTCGTAAATTCTTGAAAAAGACATTACTGGTTTTGGGGTATGATGTATATGATGCCGTAAGTGCCGAGCATGCAACGGAAGTTTTAAACCAGCAACATCCAGATTTAATCTTATTGGATTTAGGTCTTCCTGGTCAAGATGGGCAGACCTGGCTTGTTCAATTCAGGAAAAAGCATACGCAGACGCCAGTGATCATTATCTCAGCAAGAGGCAGTAGTGATGAGGTGGTAAGGGCGCTTGAAAATGGTGCTAATGATTACGTTAAAAAGCCATTTGATATGCCTGAGCTTGTGGCACGCATTAAGCGCAGTTTCGAGTTGATCAAAATGATTAGAAAAGAGAGTAAGATTGATGAAAAGCTAGCTTATTGTTTTGACAATATGCAGGTGAATCTTGCTGATCATCGTGTTGTGATTGATGGGAAAGAAATCCATTTATCGAAGAAGGAGTTTTTGCTATTGAGTGTTTTTTGCCAACACGCAGGAAAGCTTTTAACGCAGAATCAAATTTTACAGCAGATTTGGGGCGAGTATTTCTCTGATGAAGTCCAATACTTACGTGTCTATGTGGGGCAGCTGCGTAAGAAATTAGCCGCGTGCAGTCAGCAGCCTCTGATAACGACTGAGTCAGGCATAGGTTATCGGTTTGCAAAAGAAGCAAATCGTTTGACCTAGTTGGTAGTAGTGAGTAGCTTGTTTTAAACAATTGGCTCAAATAGATTCAAAAGGTCACTTTCATTCAATTTGAAATCAGTCTGACCATCTTTGTTATAAAGTCCACTGGCAAGATCAGCCTTTTTTTGCTGAAGCTTTAGAATTTTTTCTTCAACACTATCTTTAGCAATGAGCTTGTAAACGGTGACGGGTTTATCCTGACCGATACGATAAGCGCGATCTGTGGCCTGGGCTTCAACAGCAGGGTTCCACCATGGATCAAAGTGCACAACCGTGTCTGCGGCAACAAGATTCAATCCTGTGCCGCCTGCTTTTAAGCTGATTAAGAACACCGTAATACTTGAGTCATTGCTAAAGTCATCGATGAGACTTTGACGGTTTTTGGTTTGCCCTGTGAGTTGGACATACTTGATTTTATGTTGTGTGAGTTCAGCAGCAATGATGTCAAGCATTTCAACAAACTGAGAGAATACGAGTACTTTACGATTTTCCTCAGCAAGTTCGGTTAGCATTTCCAGTAGGTACTCAAGTTTGGCGGATTCTTTGACTTTTTTAGCACTATCCAGTTTAACAAGCTGGGGGTGGCAACATGATTGACGCAGCTTTAAAAGCGCATCAAGAATGTGGATATGGCTCTTGGCAAGCCCTTGTTGTTTTAAGAGTTCACGCACTTTCTTTTCCATCGTCATGCGCACACTTTCATACAATTGCTTTTGTGTGTTGGGTAATTCAATAATCTCAATCGACTCTGTTTTTTCAGGTAAGTCCTTGGCAACGAGCGCCTTGGTGCGCCTTAGCATAAAAGGCGCGATACGGTTTTTTAGAATAGTTAAGCGATCACGATCCTGATATTTCTCAATGGGGTTTTTAAAGTGCTTGCGAAATTGCGCATCATTTCCAAGAAAGCCTGGCATTAAAAAGTTAAATTGTGACCAAAGCTCCCCTAGATGATTTTCCAGTGGTGTTCCAGTCAAACAAAAGCGCTGCTTGGCTGGAAGAGTGAAAATGGTTTGTGCCTGTTTGGTTTTGGCATTTTTAATGGTTTGCGCTTCATCCAGGATAATGGCGCTATAGTCTACATTTTGGTGAACTTCTTCATCTTTAAGGATAAGCGGATAACTCGTTACAACGATATCGTGCTTCAGAATTTGTTGAAACTGGAATTCACGGTCATTGCCGTGCAATAAAAGAACCTTAAGCTTAGGCGTAAATTTTTCTGCTTCGCGCATCCAGTTGCCGACAACCGAGGTTGGTGCAATAATCAAGCTTGGACCAAAACCCTGGTTCCTGTCTTTTTGTAGTTGCAGCCAGGTTAGCGTTTGTAACGTTTTACCTAATCCCATGTCATCTGCCAGCAGTCCTCCCATATCATGTTTGGATAAAAAATCCATCCAGCTTACGCCAAAGTTTTGATAGTCGCGCAGTGTTGCTTTAACATCTGGTGGCGTTGGAATGAGTGGCAGTGTCGAGATATCCTTTAATGAATTAACAAATGTTTTCAATGCGTGGGCTTTGCTATAGTCAATCGAGCCACTTTTCCCAAGCTGCTCTTCAAGACTCATTAAGGCGCCGACCTGCCATTTGGACAGTTTAAGTCCGTGACCCCTGTCATCATTTAACTCAAACAAGGATTTAATAACAGGTTCGATAACTTCGTAACCAATTCTAAGACGGTGATTGTTGTCAACAATAGCAATCAGGTCGTGCTCGTCTTTGTTTAGTCCTTTTTGCAGGTACTGCATAATCAATGGTTGCAGGTCAATTGTATTGCCATTGTGATTAACGGTCAGGTGAACATTAAACCAGTCGTTTTGTGCACTTTCTTCAACGCCAATATCAATCTCATCGACAATACTATAGTGATAGTTAAAACCTTCAGCAAATTCGACTTGCCAGCCTAAAAGTTTAAGCTCTTCAAGATCGTTAAGATAGAAATCTTCCCACTGATCTTCAGGTGCTAAGTGCGGGTTTTTGTCTAATAGATAGGTTGCGCCAAATGGTTTAGTGTTATTGCTGCCATAATAGCTACGACGCGATTTTTTAAAGCCAAAACATTCCAGTGTAATGAGTTTATCTCGTTCAAACTGGATGTTTTTTTCAATGAGTTGACCATTTAAGTCAACAATAGGCGAGCCTTCCTGATGAGGCTCAAGACGTGTACCATCGTAGTCAAAGCTTACCTCAGCAAAAAAACCATAGTGTGGCCAATTCACTGACGCACCCTTACTAAAGTGGGCAATGGGAGTAGGGGTCAATTTTTTTGCTTGCAGTTTTTTTATTTTCTTGGGGAAAGTAATTGCTTGTGCCAAGGGTGAGTTTTCAATGGTGTGGCGTACAAAAGACAAGTCGTTTTCATCCATATCTTTAAGCTCATTTAACAGCATGAGCTGCGAGCCAGAGATAGGTGTTGTGATTTTCCCGATTTTGTTATCGATGCTATAAAAGGCAGGGGAAGTAGGAATGATTTGAATATTCGACTTACCATGTATTTTGGCGCTAAATCGATAGTGACCGTTGATGTCAGTCCACTCAAGCTCCAGTGCAGTATCAGCACCTTGTGTAAGGTTCTGCCCTTCAATGAGATCCTTACCAAATAGTCGCTGACTTTCTATAAGAAGCTGAACAAGCTTTGCGCCATACTCGCCTGAAACATCAGGCAAGGTGCTGGCATAACGCTCCATATTGGCTTGGATAAGTTTGAAAATTTTAAAATCATGAATGTCACAATAATCAGGATATATCGAATAACCTCTAATGTGACCCAGAAGGCTTTCCTTTTTCGGTTTGCTATAATTACCATTTTTTAAAATTTGTATACGGCTTGCCTGTAGTTGATAAGTCGACTTGTTTGTCTCTGTTTTAGGGACCAATTGATAAGCAATAAACTGAGTGACAGGCTTCTGATTTTCAAGGGGTTTCGCAGTCTGCTCAATACGTAAACTTTGGCTAAATTTTGCTTCAAATTCAGCGCGATTAAAAGTGGATTTTTTAGAGGGGGGCGTGTGTGCTGGAGCTGGAGCAGCAAGTGCTTTTTGCTCATATTTTTCCAGATGAGACATGACATCTATCAGGGATTTGTTAAACATAAATACGACAGCGTAAATGTGCTTGCAGAAATAACCAACAGGACAAGAGCAATCCGCATCAACAATAGAAGATAATCTATTGGTTTCAAGATCCACTTCAACTATGATCTCCTGATGATAGGATGTTTTTCCTGAGCCAAAAACTGCACTATTAATGATAATGTGGGATTTGATACTGGCATGAGGTGTAAAGCTCATGGACTTAATGGAATATTGATTGCAATAAGCATGTGCACGTGAAATGGTGGCACTGCTAAAGTCTTGTGTGATACTGCGTGGCAAGAGAGTTGATGGTGAGCTCATTAAATCTATGCTTTAAAATAAATTTGTCCATTGTACAGCAGTAGAAAATGATTTGTAACCACATTGCGCATGAATAATGCGGGTTGAAATAAAGACAATCCTGAACCCTTAATTTAAGGAAAATGATCAGAGTGACTGATAGCTTAAACTTTTTGGGCTAGATCCTGGCAACCGCGCGCTTGAGTTTATTCATTGCCAGCTCTTCAATTTGGCGAATGCGCTCAGCAGAGACCTGGTGCTTTGCCGCAAGGTCATGCAAGGTGAGTTTATCGTCAATAAACCATCGTGACATAATAATATCTTTGCTGCGTTCATCCAGCTTGTCGATTGCTGCTTGTAGCTGGGTTTGCACTTTTTCCTCAAACTCATCCTCCTCTGCAGCTTGTTCGGGATTACGTGATTGATCTTCCAGGTACATCGCAGGATGAAAATTAGCTTCATCGTCTGACTCCTCAATTGGCGCATCGAATGCCATATCGTATGCGCTCATTCGTTTTTCCATCTCAATGACGGTTTCTGGTTTAACCCCAAGCTCTTTGGCAACGCTGTGCACCTCATCATCACTAAACCAGCCTAAGCGCTCCTTGCTGCTTCTCAGGTTAAAGAAAAGTTTGCGTTGTGATTTAGTAGTGGCAATTTTAACAATGCGCCAGTTCTTTAGAATATAGTCGTGCATTTCTGCCTTGACCCAATGCACCGCAAACGACACAAGGCGGACTCCCATCTCAGGATCAAAACGTCTAACCGCCTTCATAAGACCAATGTTTCCCTCCTGGATTAGATCCGTGATCGGTAATCCATAACCAGAAAATCCACGCGCAACTTTTATCACAAAGCGTAAATGTGACAGGATTAATTTCTGTGCGGCATCAATATCATTCTGGAGTCTCAGCTTTCGTGCAAGCTCCTTTTCCTCCCCTTCAGAAAGCATAGGAATCCTGTTGGCAAAACGGATATAACTATCCAAGCCATCTGTGTCAGAAAGAGTGGGTATTGGCAGGGTGTTTTTTTTAGGAACGAGTTCTTTTCCCATGTAATACTCATGTTATCAATTGATGGGGTCAGAGTATAACATAGTTAATACGTAGCCAAAGGGTGTTTTAAGCGTAAAGTTGGTTTTGATGGTAAGTACGTAACTCCAGTAAATAACAGCTTATTCGTGAGATATGTTCATTGATTGAGTAAAAAGAAAGAACCGCTTGGAAGCGGTTCTAATGATGGCGTCCCCAAGGGGGTTCGAACCCCTGTTACCGCCGTGAAAGGGCGGTGTCCTAGGCCTCTAGACGATGGGGACACAAACTTTGTGTCTTACTTCTGGTGGAGCTAAGCGGGATCGAACCGCTGACCTCTTGCATGCCATGCAAGCGCTCTCCCAGCTGAGCTATAGCCCCGAAACTGAGGCTGCATTCTAGGTGGGATTTAATGGGCTGTCAAGCGTGAGAGTTAAATAATTCTGAAATTTGATTTTTTTGTCTTTAAGTAAAGCAAACTGCCTTATACTAATGTTCAAACAAGGATAGATGGAGGGTTTGTTGTGAGAAAAAAGCACAATAAGTCGAAGGGTTTCTCATTGATTGAACTACTCGTTGTTATTGCTGTGATTGCCGTGCTTACTGCCATTGCAGTGCCAATGTACAGTGATTACATGCTAAGAGCTCACCGTGCAGATGCAATTAGCACGCTTAATCTCATCGCCATGAACGAAGAAGCATGGATGCTGGATTCTGGCACCTATACTGCAAGTTTAAGTGATGTGGGGGTATCTTCAGGAGGTTCTGTTTCTGCCAGGGGGTTTTACAGCATCAGTTTATCAGGGGTGACAGGCAGTGGGTATACCATTATAGCTACACCGATAGCTACGCAAGAGGCTGACAATGGTAATTGTCCTAATCTAACTCTTGTAGCTGATAACGGTATTGTGACCAGAACGCCCGCAGCTTGCTGGAATTAGGTAACGGAAAAATACATACACAGGATTGGGTGATGGAGAATATCTTCGCCTATGATGGCGCATTGTGTAGGGGCGTATTGTATACGCCTTTGCAAAAATGGGCTGAAATTCTGTCAAGCCCCAAAGGATCAGGAAATTCTTTTTCCTTTTGGCATCTGAGGCTCGGTGGTATAAACTAAGTAGCCGTGAAGAAAGGCAGCAACAAATGGTTTGACAAGTTTACAATGAAACAAATTTATCTTGATTATGCTTCTACAACCCCTGTAGCCCAAGAGGTTATAGATGAAATGCTAAAATATTTAGGCTTTGACGGCGCTTTTGGCAACCCTGCATCAAACACGCATGACTACGGTTGGCAGGCAAAACAGGCAGTTGATGTGGCTCGAGAGAAAGTGGCGAATATGATCAATGCTGATGCCAGGGAAATTGTGTTTACCTCAGGAGCGACAGAGTCTGATAATTTAGCGATCAAAGGGGTTGCAGATGCCTATGGACAAAAAGGTAAGCATATTGTGACTTCGATGATTGAACATAAGGCAGTGCTGGATACTTGTGTTTATCTTGAGTCAAGAGGTTATGAGATCACTTATCTAGAACCTGATAGCAAAGGACAAATCTTCGTTGAAGATGTCAAAAAAGCACTAAGGGAAGATACGATTTTAGTCTCTATCATGGCAGTCAATAATGAGCTGGGAACCCTATATCCATTGGCTGAAATTGGTGCTTTATGTCATCAAAGTAAAGTGCTTTTTCATGTTGATGCTGCGCAAGGGGTTGGCAAGATAGACATTGATGTTAAGGCGATGCACATTGATTTATTATCCATCTCAGGGCATAAAATCTACGGTCCTAAAGGCATTGGTGCGCTTTATGTGCGCAGAAAACCAAAAATAAAACTCACCCCTTTGATTCATGGTGGGGGTCATGAGGGTGGATTTCGCTCAGGGACATTGGCAACGCATCAAATTGTGGGCTTAGCTTCTGCTTGTCAGTTGATGCGGGACAATAAAGAAAAATTTAATGCGCATGTAAAAATGCTAAGAGACCAGCTACTTGACAAGTTAAAGGATTTGCCAGCGATCACCATTAACACCCCGATTGCCAATAGCTATCCTGGCATTATAAATGTTACCTTTAAAGGGGTTGATGGTGAGTCGTTGGTGGCAATGCTTTATAAACTTGCTGTTTCAATGGGTTCGGCGTGTAACTCTGCAAGCATAGAACCCTCATTTGTATTAACTGCGATTGGATTAAAACAGCAGGAAGCACATGCCAGTTTACGTTTTTCATTTGGTCGATACACATGCGCTGAAGATATTGATGCAGCTGCGCTAGCCATCATTGATGCTGTGACAAAGCTTAGGGCACTATCACCTTTGTGGTATGAAGGGCGTGAGAATGTATAACCAATACGTTTTATCTTTACTAAAAGAGATGAATTTTAAAGAATGTCAACACGTTGCCATTGAAGCGGAACGATTGGTAAAGGTTGGTGAGAGTGGACAGCAGGTTATCGTGTATCGTTCACAAACGGCATACTATTTCAAAGCAATTGGCAGCCCATATCTATTGGCAATGGCAAAATGGTTGACTCAAAGCTTAGAGCAAAAACGGATGTCAGCGCTTGCGCAATTAACCATCACCGAACTTGTAGCTCAATTTTCGCTACCTGCACATAAGCGCCAGGATGCGCTGCTTATTTTACAGCTTATCGAGAAATTACATGACAGCCAAGCTTGAACCTGCAGTTGTTTTGCATGGGAGAAAATATAAAGAGTCGTCCATGCTGTTAAGTTTATGGCTGCCCGCGCATGGAAAAATGAATGCTGTGGCGCGGATGAGTTCCAGCAAAAAGAATCATGCGCTCTATCAGCCATTTAATTTGTTGAATATAGAAATAAAGTTGGCAAAATCAGGTGATGCTTTAGCAAATATTCGTACCCTTGAGCTTGAAAAAAGTTATCCTATGGGTAGTTATCTATCGCAGTTATCCCGCTTGTATTTGAATGAGCTATTATATTGGCTATTGCCTCAAGATCATCACGATGAAGCTTTATTTGGCAGTTATCTATCCGTGATTGGCGAACTGATGAACGATGATGTGTCGCGGTTGTTGCGCTACTTTGAGCTTAAGCTTCTAGAGAGCATTGGTTATGGTTTCCAGATTGAACATGATGAGGCAAATATCCCAATTCAGGCTGATGCTTTTTACACAATGGCACCGCTTTCTGCATTTCGACAGGTGACAGCTCAGTATGGTATTTTAGGTCAACATATCCTGCAGTTACAACAACCTGTGTCTGCATGGGATAATCACACGCTTAGCGCTTTGCGAAAGCTTATTCGTATCAATCTGGATGCGTGCTTGTATGGAAGGTCTCTTAAAACGCGAGAGCTTCTGAAGTACTTGTAAAACGTATTTGTTCAAGGGGTATGATGAGCTTATATGGAGCGGGAAACGAGGTTCGAACTCGCGACCCCAACCTTGGCAAGGTTGTGCTCTACCGCTGAGCTATTCCCGCTTTTTAAAAATGGCGCACCCGGAAGGATTCGAACCTCCGACCGCCTGGTTCGTAGCCAGGTACTCTATCCAGCTGAGCTACGGGTGCGTACTGAGTTTTCAGCTGTTTCGCGAAAACGAGGTGCATGATAGTGCTTTGCATTACAGCTGTCAACGGCAAATAAAGCTAAAGTGAAAAAAACTATACCCTCAACCCCTTGTCATAGACGTGATTCATTGCTTGGATTGCCCCAGCCAAAGCGAGGTAACCAATGAAAAATTATAAGCTTCTTAGCAAATGAGAATTAGACTTTTGTAGGCAAATTTCTTACCATACTGTTTTTGCATGATAACTGAAGTTACGTATGATGAGGTTCTACCCGTGGTGATAGTGATATGGTTAATCGTTCTGGTTATTTTAATGATTTTAGGTTCTTTGTTTGTCTGGCCAAATAAAACACTCATTGCGCTGATGCAGTTAAAGGAACGTCAGCGCTATCTTTGTAATTTTCATCATGTAAACTACGTTCCTAACTTCAAACCAGCAGTGGTGATCGGTAATAACGTGAATCTTTTTTTAGCTGTGCTGCTGCGAAAAATTGCCAAACAGACAGTCACCGTGGTAATGGAGTGCCAGGAGCCGCCGCCAAAACTTATTGATTATTTATTAAAAAGAAGTGGCGTTAAGATTTTATCACAATCATTTTTAGCATCATGGGCTAAGGAAGGGGTATTGCTTGCGCCGCAAACCCTCTATAGTGAGGTTGTTAAGCTTAATAATGAGATTATTCCAATGCAGGCGTGCGGCTTTGAATGTATTAAATATACACGTGGCAGGAATGTCCCCCAATGGTTACATTTAAGCTTTTTCGAGCCTATAGGTATTGCACTCAATAAGAAACAGTTAGCGGACCTTCTGGCTGAGAAAAATATCTATGCCTGGGAGCGATATATTTCTTTGATGCCGTCTATTCCAGAAGTTTGGATCAAACAGGCCAAG
>JACCDZ011494556.1_pt1 | contig 23302 bp, 23 predicted proteins | sample 7449551 | NCBI WGS metagenome assembly JACCDZ01 (sample SAMN15323452, study PRJNA562643) | freshwater metagenome | isolation source: river surface water | place: USA:Blue River Watershed | collected 2017-08-18 | reverse complement strand
TACCCATCGGTGTTTCAGCACCCTTTTGAGTAACAGGTCTATCAGGGAATACTCGAATCCAAATACGCCCAGTTTTACCTAGAGTTCTTGAACATGCTTTTCGAGCAGCTTCAATCTGATTTGAAGTCATACGTGCAGCAGATTGTGCTTTAAGACCAAAAGATCCGAAAGAAATTTTTGCAGCTCGAGACTCTACTCGTGTTGCGAGCTTCTTAGCATTTTTTCGGCCTGTTTGCCATTTTCGATGTTTTACTTTCTTAGGGAATAACATGGGAGTAACGTTAGGTTGCTAATTATTTATTGAATACCTCACCTTTATAAATCCAAACTTTAATACCAATGTTTCCATATGGCAAGTTTGCTTCATATCGTTTGAAATCGATATCTGATCGGAATGTTTGAAGAGGAATTCGACCTTTTTTGAGCTCTTCGACTCGAGCCATTTCAGCTCCACCGAGTCGTCCACCAAGATATACTCGTACACCTTGTACTTCTCGACTTGCCATAACCTTTTCAACCATCTGCTTCATAACTCGTCGGAATGGCATACGCTTTTCAAGGCCTTCAGCAATCATTTGAGCAACAATAGATGCACTAGATTCTGGAGATTTAATTTCTTCGATTTCAACTTTGAGATCAACCTTAGTATCAGCGTCAATTTTCTTCATGAATTTAAGGATATCATTTTTGAGTTTGATAGCTCCTTCTCCATTTCGACCGATAATCATACCTGGTCGTGAAGTTTTGATGATGATACGAAGATTATTCTCACCTCGTTCGATTTCAAAATCACCAATATACTGTCCTCGCATCTTCTTCTCGAGCCATTCACGCAAAAGCACATCGCACTTTAGATTCTTTCGAAAACGTGCATGAGTTGAAAACCATCGAGATTTCCAACCTCTGATGATTCCGATTCTATGTGCATATGGGTGAACTGTATGTGACATATATTGATTGATTATTTAGTAACTTTTTTAGTCTTCGGTGCCTTAGCTTTTGATTCAGCTTTTGGTGCCTTTGAAGCTTTTTTAGCAGTTGCTTTACCAGCTGCTTTAACAGGAGCTTCAGCTATTCCAACTTTGCTTGCATCCACCTGCTTACCTTTTACTGGCTTATTACCATGACTGGCACTAGCACCAAGAGTAAGGTAAATATGGCTTGATCGCTTCAAAATTTGAGCAGATGAACCTCGGGCTCGTGGCATAAATCGCTTGAGCACAATTCCTTTATCGACTCGAATCTCTGTCACAAAGAGATCCATAGGGTTTTCTACACCCATGTTTTTAGCGTTTGCAATAGCGCTATTTAGAAGTTTTTCAATAGGATTAGAAGCTCGTTTTACTGCAAAACGAACTGCGCTCATGGCGTCTGAAACTTTCTTTCCTCGGATAAGACCTGCAACGAGTGCAACTTTTCGTGGAGATTGTCGATAGTTAGATAGTGTAGCTTTCATGGTCTTATCCTAGATTAATTATTTTTTAGTTGGAGTAGTTGCAGCTTTGGCTGATTTAGCAGCTGTAATTTCAGCTTGCTTTTTAGCAGCATCGAGCTCTTTCTGCATCTTACCTCCGTGTCTATTAAACTTTCGAGTAGGTGAAAATTCACCAAGTCGGTGACCTACCATTTCTTCTGTAACAAGTACTTCTACATGCGTTTTACCGTTGTAGACACCAAAGTGAAAGCCCACCAGCTCATGGGAGATATGACATGCTCTATACCAGGTCTTAAGGATACCAGTTTCAGATGGTTTTTTGCCTTCGATTTTTTTGAGTAATCTTTCGATTACGAGTGGACCTTTTTTGAGTGATCGTGCCATGTTTTATGCGAAAAATAATAGCTCACGGAGAGCTAGTGCTCGTTATACTAACAAAAAAATGAGTAATGTCAAATCTAGCTGCTCACTTTTTATTCATGGACTATACAAGAAGTACTTCTGGAGAAATAGCGAAGAAATATACAGAAATAAGTGAAAGGACCCCAAGCAATACTACGGCTATAAATATAGACTTTTTATGATTATGGTGATATTCGGTTCGCCCGATGCCAATAACTGCGATATTTATGATTATCACGAAGAAAATGTAAAGTATCAGACCAATTAATTTGGGATTTGTAGCGATGCCACCAACAAACGCTGTTGTTGTATGGATATCTTCTGTTTGAAACTCTTCACTATCAGTACTTGCACCAAGAACAGCAAGATTTATAGATGTTGAAGTAGTGGTTGTAGTATTTGTTGTAATTACGGTTGATGTAGATGTCGTAGCGCCAACAATGAGAGTCGGTATTGTTGAACTAGAGGTAGTGGAAACCTGATTTTTTTGGCTTAAAAGCGTATCGTTAGCCTGATTTCTTTTTGTGATATACCCTTTTGTAGGAGATCCAAACATTTGGACGACTATGATACTTTCACGGCCATCTACATAGGTTTTTCGTGCCCCGATCCCGACTTCAGTATAGTGTTGATTAAGGATATTTGCCCTATGACCAGGTGAATTCATCCACGCCTGATATACATCGATTGAATCTGCGAAGTTTATGGCTAGGTTTTCACCCGCATAGACATATTCGTAACCCTCTTCCCTAATCCAATCCCATGGCTGTTTTCCGTCAGGGCTATTATGTGCAAAGTACCCCTTTGCAATCATATCATCGGCTTTTTTAAGCGCAGCAGCCTCTAATACTGGATTATAGGCCAATGGCTTAAGTTTTTGCGCGTTTATGGCTTGTCGGCCATTATTGGTAAGGGTTGCCACTACAGCAGGATACACCTCACTTAAAAATGATTGCTTGGATAATGCAAATGTCGAAATTTGTTTAATCCCAAAGATTGAGAGGCTAAAAAAGACTATAATCGCAAGGCTTGCTTCGAGTTTAAGTACAGCTGGCTTATGACCATTATGTTCACCTGAGACCAAAGCATGTTTTAGAGCATATTTTGCCCAAGATTTAGCCTTGTAAAGGGATGTTTTTAGAGTATTTTTACTTGTTTCAAGTAATTTTACCATATTTATATTATATCATAAAAAAGCTTTTTATGCAAAGATTTGGAGATGAGGGTGGGGATTAATCATGTTCTTGCACATTGGTCCCTATACCTTTGTTTGCAGATTTGAGGTAGTAGAAAACCCCCTACTGCGCTACCGCAGAAGGGGGTTCGATGAGGTTGGCCAGACCTCTTAGGATGCCACTGGAAACTGGGGTCTCCAGCTTCCCCGCCGACCTGTCCACACCATGCGATAGAACTCGCGTGGCAAGGCATTAGTCATTGTGCTCGGGATCACCCATTCAAAGATGTTTGGTCCAATCAGACCTCCACCAAATGAATGTGTATTGGGCCCGACCCAGTTTGCCCCTTCACCCAGTGATGAGAACGGTGTCCAGTTTACTAAGTCCGGCGAGCGCTGAAGCTCAAAGAACTCAAGGTAAGGGCCAGACATCCGAAGGACGTTCCCTTTGGAATGCCCTTCGCCTTCATCATACTGTCTGATGCTGACAAACTCTGGCAAAGGGATATCAATCACCTTGTACCGGAATGTGGGATTCAGCGTCACCTCAGGATATTGCACCCCTTGGTAGACCGGGACGAACTTAAGCGTCCATCGGACAACGTACCCTTGGTTCAAGGCCGGACGTGTGAAGTCCGGAACATTGTTCCAAATGAACAGTTGTTTGGTCATCCAGAAACGGGCAACATTGGAGACTGTGGTTCCTACGACAGGCGTATTTGCAACGCTATTGTAGTTACCCGTGAAGTCAAGTGTCCCGGTAGTGAACACCGAGGGCCTAGTATGAGCACCTTGCGGTGTCACGAATTCGTTGGTGTAAAGCGCGATTGAGATGTCGGTAACCGTACCACCCGGACGCAGGACAGAAGTTTCCGCTCCAGTCAGGACGTCAAGATGATAGAGGCTGAATGTACACTGGGTCACACGCATGGAGTCAAGAATGACCCCACGCTCATTGACACTTGCATTGACGTAGAACCCAGTATTGAAACCGGGTAATGTCGCCGCTTCAGTCGGTGGAACAGGCAGCTCCATTGTCCAGGGGCCTGAATCGGACATGGACACTTTGGTAACATCCGAAGTCGAGATTTCTCCCAGGACATCGTAGTACGGCGCATTTGATTGTGCGGTGGCGGAGCTCGTCGAGAAGACGAGCACGAGGGTCGCGGCGATGAGGGCCGCAAGGGTGGATTTTGATTTCATGTACTGGATGGCGGTTTTACCGTCTTGGAACGTAGTTTTTTTCTGAGACTGCCGTCCTTTATACATAATCTTCCACCCAAGTGGCAGACATGGGTATCAAAGAACGGACTATTACTAGTCTATCACATAAAGTATATAAAGTCAATAGTATTGTACCCTCCCCAACCTTGGCTCCGCTTTTACATATAACAAAAAGAGCCTCATGTATGAGGCTCTTTTTGTGGTATTCCCTACACTCAGATTATTTTAGTGCTGGAAGTGGACCGTAGTTACCACCACAAAGCATGCTATTGATTGTGTGGATTGTAGTAATGTACGCATATCCAGTGGCGATTTCAGTATTCATCAGACCTGCATCTACCCATGGCTTAAGTACCAACTTAGAATGTGCTTTCTGGAATTCAATCACTGCATTAAATGTAGCCTGATCGTATACTCCAGTAATCGCAAGTTTCTTACCCATCAATCCATTGAGAGCAACTTGAAGTTTAGATACTTCAGTGTTTCGATCACCAAGTTTCATGTACTTTGTGATCACAGTCTTACAACTTGCACCTGTAGCAGGACCAGTTGTAGCACCTAATACTGATTGACCAGTAGGTAGACCTGTTGATCCGCTAAATCCACCGCCAGTTGTACCACTCACTCCAGTTTGTGAACCAGGAGTAATAGCAGGTGTTGATGGAGTCGTAGGAGTGGTAGGTACTACTGGTGCTGGTGCAAAAGCGGCACAATCTGTATCTGACAAGTCAGTGACGAAGTCACCGTCATTGTCGATGCCATCTGTACATTTTTCTGCAGTATTTTCAGCAGGTAGAACAGGAGCTGGGGCAAAAGCTACACAGTTTGTGTCAGACAAGTCAGTGACGAAGTCAAAGTCATTGTCGATACCGTCTGTACAGAGTGCAAGTGTATTTTCTACACCTAATTCACCCATAACAGGAGCTGGGGCAAAAGATACGCAATCTGTATCTGACAAGTCAGTAACGAAGTCACCGTCATTGTCGATGCCATCTGTACATTTTTCTGCAGTATTTTCTGCAGTAATTGCAATCGCTGAAACATGTTTTGGGTTCACACCAATACTAGCGCCAAAGATAAGGGCGAAAGCGATTGTGAGTGAAGCTAATTTTGAAAATAAATTCATATAAATATAAGAGTTTTAATTAATCTTTACTTAGTAAAGACTCATTGTGGGTAGGGTTACCATTTCTAATGAGTAGCATGATATTGACATAATATATTTCTTTGTCAATACCCCACATGATACCTTACACCTTCTTCATCTACCTATTTTGTACCCCGTCTTACTCTATATTCCTAAGGATACACTTTGTACAGACCTAGATGTATGCAGTTAAAAAAACAAAAACACCGCCTTGCGACGGTGTTTTTGTTTTGAGATACCTTGAAACAGATTATCGATTCTTTCCGACTCGTCGGCGAGATACGATGAACTTGTTTGAGTATTTCTTTGGAGTTCGAGACTTCTGTCCTTTTCCGGTTGGTTTACCGTAGATAGATACAGCACGCCGTCGTCCTCGTCCTTGTCGGCCTTCTCCACCTCCGTGCGGGTGATCTACTGGGTTCATGGCAGTACCACGAACAGTAGGTCGAATACCCTTCCATCGGCTTCGTCCGGCTTTACCAAAGTTTTGAAGACGGTTTTCATCATTTGATACTTCACCGACAGTTGCCCATGCAGTATCAATAATTTTTCGTACTTCTGTTGATGGCATCTTGATCTGAGTATACCCAGAGTCTTGACCGATCACTTCAGCAAAAGATCCGGCATCTCGTACAAGTTTGGCACCTCCTTCTGGTCGTAATTCGATATTGTAGATAAATGTACCTACAGGAACGTTTCGGAGTGGAAGTCGGTTACCAGCTTTTACCTCTGCTTTTTGAGCAGTGATAATTTTATCTCCAACTCGAACTGATTTTGGAAGAAGAACATATCGTTTTTCTCCATCGGCATAGCCAACGAGGGCAATGAAACCTGTTCGGTTTGGATCATATTCCACAGTAAGGATTTTTGCAGGAATCTCTTTCTTGTCCATCTTGAAATCGACAAGTCGATATACTCGCTTATGTCCGGCACCTTTATGACGAGTGGTGATTCGACCTGTATTGTTTCGCCCTACAGATCGGTGTCCACCCTTCGTCAAAGGTTTATGTGGTGTGTCGGTTGTAATCATGCTTCGCAAAGAAACATGAGACATATTTCGACGAGACGGAGTTGTTGGTTTATATCGTTTCATATGAGTAGTTCAATGCGATTATGCAAGATCGATTTTGTCTCCCTTTTTGAGGAACACAATCGCTTTCTTGACTGCTTGTTTATAACCGACCTTTCCTCGTACAAAGACTTTTTTTGCAGGCGTTCGGAGAATATTGACCTTAACCGGCACGACTTTGTAGAGAGCTTCGATTGCTTTCGCAACCGTAATTTTTGTTGCATCTTGCGCAATTTCAAAAATGTATGCACCCTTCTCAGCAGAAAAAGTAGCTTTTTCTGTGATTCGAGGCTTCTTGATACTGCCAACTGCATGTTTATTGACTGATGTTTTCATATTCAATGACATTATTTGGCACTTCGTGAAGCGAGAGTGACGAGTGAAGCTTCTGGAGAAGCAATCACTACATATTTGTAATTAACGAGTGCAAGCGGATTGAGGTTTCGTACTTCAACAACTTCAAGGTTATTGAAATTCTTAAATCCTCGCTTTGCATTTAGTGAAAGTTCAGGTGCCATGATGACAGCTGCATTTTTTCGCTTCTTTGCAAGCATCGCTTCACCTGATCCATCGGCAACACGAGTCAAGAATGACTTCGCATTGTTTGTTTTAGGTTCAGCAAGGTCAAGTGACTTAACGAAGATAACTTCTCCGTCTCGGAACTTTTTAGACAAGAGTGTAAACAAAGCTTTTGTTTTCATCTTCTTGTTAACTTTTCGAGCATAGCTCTTTTCGTTTCGTGGACCATGAGCAACACCTCCACCAACCCAAATCGGAGACCGACGTGAGCCATGTCGTGCGCGACCAGTTCCCTTTTGTTTCCAAGGTTTTTTACCTGTTCCTGCCACTTCACCTCGAGTTTTAGTATGAGCAAGAGGCTGTCGTGCATCTGACATCATCGATGTTACCACCTGATGAATCAAGTCTGCATTCCATGAAAGACCGAAGATCTCTTCTGGCAATGTAACAGAGCCAGCAGACTTCCCTTCCATATCAAATACCTTTGCCTCAAGGGAAACATCTGCATTAGACTTCGCAGCCTTTACAGTTTTTGTTGTTTTCTTTTCTGCCATAGTATTGATTAACCTCTTACTTCTACTAATGTGCCCTTTCGACCAGGAATTGCACCTCGGATATAGATTTCATTTGCCTCATTGTCTACCGAGACAACAACGAGATTTTTTACAGTGACTCGATCACCGCCCATTCGGCCGGCCATTTTTCGGCCTTTGAAAACTCGCTGATATCCACCGGCACCAATCGATCCTGGTTCCCGTTCAGAGTGCTTCTGACCGTGAGACCGTGGACCTCCATGGAAACCGTGACGTTTTACCACACCTTGAAAACCTTTTGCTTTCGAAATTGCTGATACTTCAACAATATCTCCTGCTTCAAATGTTTGTTCAAGTGTTCCGCCGACTTCGGCAGTTGCTTCAACATCCTTAAGTTCTTTGAGGTACTGGTAATTACCGTCTTTCATTTGACCCTTTTGGGCTTTGTTGATATTTTTTGCGCTTTTCTTTCCGAAACCAACTTGAAGAGCAGAGTATCCGTCTTTGTCTGCAGTCTTCACTTGCGTGACGACCATAGGACCAGTCTTTACGACTGTGACTGGATGTACTTTGCCCCCTTCGTCGAAGAGCTGAGTCATCGAGACTTTTGTTCCCAGAATAAATTTCATAGCAGCAATATTATGTGTGTAGAGAATAGAGTATGTCCAATGATGCTCTACATCATTTTCACATCAATATTTACACCAGATGGAAGAGAGAGGTTCGTAAGAGCCTCCACAAGCTTTGCATTTGGATTAATAATATCGATGAGGCGCTTATGTACACGCATTTCAAACTGCTCTCGTGCATTTTTATACACGAAAGAAGCTCGGTTTACCGTGTACTTTCGAATTTCGGTTGGAAGAGGAATTGGTCCTACTACCTGTGCATCATATCGAAGTGCTGTATCCATGATCTGTTTTATAGATGCATCGATAATTTTTGATTCGTATGCGCGCACTCGAATTCGAAGCTTTGACACCACGTCTTCTTTGACACTAGATTTCTTTTTTGTCGCTTCTTTTGTAGCCATAGATGGCAAAAGATTAGATTAGAGCTTGTCGAGGGCTCAATGAGTAAACGTGTTACGCGACAATCTTAGTAACAACACCAGCACCTACAGTTTTACCACCTTCTCGAATCGCAAACTTTTGTTTGTCTTCAAGAGCAACAGGGGCAACAAGTTTTACCTTGAATGTAACTGTATCACCAGGCATTACCATTTCTACACCTTCAGCAAGTGATACTTCACCAGTTACGTCAGTTGTTCGGACGTAGAACTGTGGTTTGTATCCTGTAAAGAATGGTGTATGTCGACCTCCTTCTTCTTTCTTCAAGATATATACTTCAGCTTCGAAATCTGTATGAGGCTTTACTGAGCCTGGCTTACAGATAACTTGACCTCGAGTAAGATCTTCTTTTTTAACACCTCGGAGAAGGATACCAGCGTTGTCTCCAGCCATACCTTCATTGAGTTGCTTATTGAACATTTCGATTCCAGTTACTGCAGTTGAAGCAGTATCCTTAAGACCGACGATTTCAATAGTTTCTCCCACTTTAACAACACCCTTTTCGATTTTACCAGTTACTACTGTACCTCGTCCTTCGATAGAGAAGATGTCTTCAATAGGCATAAGGAAAGGCTTATCAGTTTCCCGTTCTGGTACTGGGATGTATGTATCAAGTGCTTCTGCAAGGTCAAGAATCTTCTTAGACCATTCATCATCTGTTCCAGTCGCCTCAAGAGCCTTGAGCGCAGAACCTCGGATTACAGGTGCATTGTCGCCATCAAATCCGTTCTTTGTAAGAAGTTCTCGGATTTCAGCTTCAACAAGTTCGATCATGTCAGCATCATCAACCATATCGCATTTGTTTAGGAATACGATGATCTTAGGTACACCTACTTGCTTAGCAAGAAGTACGTGCTCTCGAGTTTGAGGCATCGCACCATCAGTAGCGGCTACCACGAGGATAGCACCGTCCATCTGAGCGGCACCTGTAATCATGTTTTTGATGTAGTCGGCGTGACCTGGCGCATCGATATGTGCGTAGTGTCGGTTTGCAGTAGAGTACTCTGAATGAGAAAGTGAGATAGTAATACCTCGAGCTTTTTCTTCAGGAGCCTTGTCGATTTCATTTACACCCTTAAGAGTCACCTGCATACCTGCTCGGTGAAGAGTGTTAAGAATTGCCGCAGTAAGGGTTGTCTTACCGTGGTCAACGTGACCAATAGTACCTACGTTTACATGGGGTTTTGAGCGATCAAATGCTTCAGCCATATGTATGTTTGTGATTAATATTAATTAATAACTATCAATTAATAATTTGGTTTGATAAAAATTGCCTCCAGTGCTTCTTTTTGTATCGATACAAAGAAACGAGGGACGGGTATCCACGCAATATGTAGTTGTAAGACAATAGGGTCAGAGGTCCATATATCACTTTGATTAAGGAGATTTGTTAATAACCGGTTTGATCTAAAACAAATGGACTTAATCTCGCATTATGACTTTATTGAGCCATAATTCGGTGATGTACGTACGTTCACGAGCTATTGAAAGTAACTTATGTTGTCGTTTTCTTTATGTTTTAAAAACTAAAAGAAGATAGGGACAAAACGCAAAATGCGTTGAGGACAATAGTATCACTACTATCCCATAAACGCAAACCACTAGACCTTTCTGGCCCAGTGGTTTACTCATATCTACTACTAAGATAATACTATTATGCAGTTACCTTTCTTGACTCCACAATTGTCTTTTCCACGTTTGGTGGCACTACATCGTAGTGATCAAATTCCATAGTCATTGAACCTCGTCCTTGTGTCATAGATCGAATATCAGTTGTATAGCCGAACATTTCAGAAAGTGGAACCATGGCTCGGATCACTCGAAGACCTTGTCCTCGTTCTTCCATACCTTCGATTTGACCTCGCTTTCCTGAGAGTGAACCTGTAACGTCACCCATGAATTGTTCTGGCATTACACACTCTACTTTCATAATTGGCTCAAGGATAACAGGTCGAGCTCGCTTCGCAGCGTCTTGGAATGCCTGAGAACCTGCAATTTTATATGCGATTTCAGATGAGTCTACATCGTGGTATGAACCGAATGTAAGTTCACAAGATACATTTGTAAGTGTGAATCCTGCTACAATACCTCGATCCATAGCTTCTTTAACACCCTTTTCTACCGCCGGGATAAATTCAACTGGAATAACACCACCCTTGATAGAGTCGATGAATTCAAATCCTTCTTCTCGGTGAACATTTTTAGGAATTTTTGCTCCTTCTTCAAGTTTTTCAAGCGGCTTGATAGTGATCTTTACGTGACCGTATTGACCCTTACCTCCAGATTGTTTGATGTACTTGTATTCGGCTTCCGCAGAACCTTGGATAGTTTCTCGATATGCCACTTGAGGCTTGCCAACATTTGCTTCGACACTAAATTCTCGTTTCATACGATCAACCATAATTTCGAGGTGAAGTTCACCCATACCAGAAATAATTGTTTCTCCTGTTTCAGTATTTGTCGATACTCGGAATGTAGGGTCTTCATCCATCAATTTCTTAAGTGCGATACCCATCTTTTCCTGATCAGCCTTAGTTTTTGGCTCAATTTTGAGTGATACTACTGGCTCTGCGAACTTAATTGGATCAAGGATGATTGGATTAGCTTCATCACAGAATGTATGTGAAGTCTTTGCATCTTTCAAACCTACAGCAGCTGCAATTTCTCCAGCATATACTTTCTTTACTTCCTCTCGCTTATTTGCCTGAAGTCGCACGATTCGTCCAAGTCGTTCTTTTTGACCAGTTGTCGAGTTGTAGAGGTATGAACCAGCTTCAACTGTACCTGAATATACTCGGAAGAATGTAAGTTGACCTACGAATGGATCGTTTTGGAGTTTAAATGCAAGAGCAGCAAACGGTTCAGAGTCTGAAGCTGATCGCTCAATCTCCTCACCTGTATCTGGATTTACACCCTTTACTGCAGGTACATCGGTAGGACATGGAAGATAATCAACTACAGCATCGAGAATCAACTGTACACCCTTATTTTTAAGAGCTGTACCAGTAAATACTGGGAATACTTTGTTTGCAATTACACCTTTTCGCATAGCTGCCTTGATTTCATCTACTGTAAAATCAGTTTTACCTTCAAGGTATGCATTCATCATATCTTCATTGAATTCACAAGCCTTTTCGATAAGTTCAGCTCGATACTTTTCTGCATCAGCTTTCATGTTTTCAGGGATTTCTCCTTCAATAACCTGGCTGCCCATCTCACCTTCAAATCGGTACGCCTTCATCTTTACAAGGTCTACTACACCTTCGAAATCTGCCTCTGATCCGATTGGAAGTTGCATTCGGATAGCGCTTTTGTTTAGTCGGTCGAGGATAGATGCATATGATCGCTCAAATGAGGCACCCATACGGTCAAGCTTATTGATAAAACAAATTCGAGGTACATGGTACTTGTCCGCTTGTCTCCATACAGTTTCAGACTGCGGCTCTACTCCGGCTACTCCGTCGAATACCACCACTCCACCATCGAGAACCTTGAGTGATCGTTCTACTTCTACGGTAAAGTCTACGTGACCTGGTGTATCGATAATATTGAATCGGTGCTTTTTAGAAACATCTGCCCCCATATATGTAGGGTTCCAGAAACAAGTGATTGCAGCGGCAGTAATAGTAATACCACGCTCTTTTTCCTGTTCCATCCAGTCAGTTACAGCCTCACCTTCATGAACTTCACCAATCTTGTGACTCATACCTGTATAGTAAAGTACACGTTCTGATGTAGTTGTTTTACCTGCGTCGATGTGAGCGATGATACCGAAGTTTCGTACTCGCTCTAGTGGATAATCTCGATTCATAAGTTTGATTAAATTATGGTTAAAAAATTCTAAATTTCTAAATAAAAGCACCGACTTTGAGAAAAAGTCGTGTGCTTAAATTATCATTATTTGGACTATTTTGCAATTAGATAATTTCAGAGCTCGATATAGTTAAGATTGAAATATGTCTATGACCACTCAATACTAAGGCTTTATCACCATATTTACTAGCAATAAGTATCATTAAAGACTTACTTCTACTTCGCAATAACACGGTCTAAGATAGTATAAACTCTTACTATATCTATACCATAACGCTAATTCTCTTTTACATTAGTGTTACGGAAACAACGAGCCAAAGACTCTACACTTTTAATCACCGAGTCATCCTCTATCACTTTAATGGAGCATGCTAGGGTGTGGAATCCCCCAGCTGAGTAGGTTTTGGTGGCTGGTGATCCGACCGGATATTGGGCAGGGACCGCCAAGTTATCGATCTTGCAATCAGCATATGCACCAGGAGAGACTTCTGTATCCCAGAATGCAGGGCAAGTCAGATCTGCTGTATCTGGTGAAAATCTGAAGTACTTAATCTTTCCATCAATCAAACATGTACCGTCTTGATTTCGAGCATATAGAGTGACATTGGTTTGATCACCTGGAATATTTGGACACCAATCGGAAACAGTATCACTACAACTATTACTTGTTTGGTCAAAAAACGTACCAATTGGACAGGCTTTGGAACACTGTACTGTCGTAGAGATAGATGGTTTTTGACATGTCCAATACCAAGTGTTTGTATTAATACTTCCAAACAAACTTAGATTTACAAGATTAAAGCCACTCGTACAAAGGTTTGTCGTCGCGAGCGGTGTACCAATAATAATACTAGGAGAAGCGCATGGATTTTCGCAAGTATCAGCGTCTGGTATACAAGCAGAAACAGCAGAACAATAGCTCTGGCCAGTATTACAAGACGGGTTCCCTCCCCCTCCCTCTGTTGTAATAATAGAAGAATCGCACGTCGGATCACCGGCAACACATATTCCACATGAATTGTCGCGTGTCCATGTTGCAGAGGCAGTAGCAGAAGGTGCCGACTCAGCATTTTTAAGAGAAGATTTTGCAATAACTTTATAATAATATGTCTTATCCATGAATATTGAACTATCAACATATGAACTATTGCTAACGGTGGCAACAGATGTGAATCCTGTGGCCGAGCCGGTGTCTGACCTTGATATGATATATGAATCTGCATCAGCAACGTCTGGCCAATCTAGATTAATTTGAGCAGTACAATTTGTAGATGCAGAAGCGGTAACAGATGGAGTGTCCACTGCAGCTCCGACTCGATATGTGTTTTCGTCACTGCTTGTAAGTAAGCCGTTGTACTCAGCTCCAGCAGCATCATATGTTGTACCAGTCCCTTGAACAGAAGTTGATACGATATAAGAACCAGCTACCATAGGTGCCGTAGCCTCCTTTCGTGCGGTGTACTCATCATTATTTGGACCAACTAGTTCATGAGTATCAAATACACAACGACCATTATTACCAGATCGAGTCGGGCATTGTGATGTTAACCTACCTCCGACTTGAGTACATAATTTACCTTTATTTATACCACCGGCACAATGGGCTGTACTCTTAGCTACATTGGAAATACTATGCATAGGGTCCAATATAGTACCATTGTGAGAAAATTGTATATCTACGTTATAACCCCAATTCGCGCAGGCTTTGTAATAAACCGATGCTTTAGGGATAAATTTTTGCCCCGGCAAAAGTACCTGACCCTCTGCCGGAAATGTGATCTGTACTGTTGGTGGAGCACCTGCAGCATCCACATTTATAGGAGCAAATACAGCTATACTGTACATACCCATCAAAATAAATAAAAGTGCAACTGGTGCAACGGTCACATTTCGTCTTTTGATAAACATACTAATTGCAAAAACCGCAATTACGAAGAAGATGCCTCCAACAAGCGTAAATATCTGTTTCATCTCTTTTGAATGTGTTGCAGCTTGTATTTCAAAATAGTCACCAGAAACGGGATTAGACCATTCCGCAAGCGTTTTTCCATCTTTTGTAACAAGCACATGAACATACATTGCTTTAGCAGACTCTTGTGCAACTAATTCAGTTTCATCAAAGAAATCTTCTGTCAGCACAATATTTTTAGTGACGGAACCTACGACTTCATCTTTTTCATTTAATATCTCTGCTGACATATGCACAGGTGTAGATTTTATTGATTGATTTCTTGTAAAAATATCTGTAGGTGAACCAGTAATTGATGTAATCAATGTTATTTTTTCTCCCTTTGTAACAGTATCCTTATTTGTACGAGCAAATTGAATTGAAGCGACATCACCTTGCACAATATATCGAGCAACAATAATTGGTGCCCTAACAATATTATTCTCATCTAGAAATTCAATATATGCTTCATATACACCAGGGGTATACGAGAATGTAGGCAGCGGAATACTAATATCAAGACCCCCCTCTTCTTCTTTTTTTATGTCTTCTGGTGCCACAACTAGTACATCAGAAAAGTTACTGAATACAGGAGCACCGATCCCTGCCGCCCTCTTAAAAACCTGAATATTGTACTTCACCTTTTCCACCTGAGGCTGTGGTTTTAACCAAATATCAATTGTTGCCGATGACGGAGTTGCATTTTGATAGAGTGATGGTCCGGCTTGAAATGGATATAAGTTACCATCATTGGTTGTTAATACCCAAGAACCCATTTCAAATGCTGGCAACGTATTCTTTACTACAAACGGTTTTGATTGGGCATATGGGTATGTAACTCCAGAATGAATAACAGGTACAATACGTATTACAACTTGTTCACCTAACAATGATTTCGGTGCTCCCACCTGATCTATTACTTTAATAGTTGCACCAGCCTGTATAGACAATGGGCCGCGAACAGTATACGAAGCGGACCTATCGCCTCGTACAGCATCGGAAATTATTACTTTATAATACAAAGCATTCACATCAAATGGGGTTGCATTGTATAACTGAAAAGAATAATCGATGTTGTCTCCTGCAACATAAGATTCTTTGGTCGTGAGAACAGACGAAGTATACACTTGCTGATCTTGATTTGTATCTACTTCAGACTGAATAGGTTGTTCAGATACTGGTTGTATTGTTCCTACAGACGCTGATGCTTGATCTACAGAAACAACAGCAAATGCAGTGGTTGCAAAACCAAATATTGTCAGAAGAATCATCTGTACTACACTAATATAGAGAAGTTTTTGAAATGTAAATGTTTTTTTCATATATATCGTTACCTACTACCCTAATAGTGTAGCATCAATATATATTCTATGTAATATATTTATTACCGGAAACAAGTATAAAAGGTGCGGCTCTTTGAACCACACCTTTTATACTTGTTTTACTTTTCTTATCAAATTACCAAGCAAAGTGTGCAAATGCCTTGTTTGCCTCTGCCATCTTATGGGTATTTTCTTTCTTTTTGATTGCTTCACCTTCGTTTTTAGATGCTGCAATGATTTCCGTAGCTAGCTTTTCATGCATCGGTGCTCCTTTTTTTGATCGGGCCGCATCGATAATCCATACCATAGCAAGATAACTCTTTCGCTCTGGTCGTACTTCTCGAGGAACCTGGTAGTTTGCACCGCCGACTCGTCGTGAACGTACTTCAACCGCTGGGGCAGCATTTTTGAGGGCTGTTTCAAAGACTTCAAGAGGGTTATCAGTCTTTGCTTGTTCTGCGATAGTATCGAAAGTTCGATATAGAACATTCATCGCAGTAACTTTTTTACCGTCCCACATGATTCGGTTGATAAATTTAGCCACATTCAAAGAGTTATATTTGATATCTGGCTTTAATATATTTTTTCGTTTTATTTTTCTTCGCATTTCTTTATATTCGTTAGGTAGTTCTTCAATATATAGCGCTTTCTATATATTTACTCTACAGATAATAATTATTTAGCTGCTTTAGGGCGCTTTGCACCGTATGCAGACCGTTGTTTTCGTCGCTTATCTACACCAGCACAGTCGAGTTTACCTCGAACGATAGTGTATCGAAGACCTACGTCTTTTACTCGTCCACCTCGAAGGAGTACTACTGAGTGCTCTTGGAGGTTATGTCCCATACCAGGGATATAGGCAGTAACTTCCATACCGTTTGTAAGTCGAACTCGGGCAATCTTTCGGATCGCTGAGTTTGGCTTCTTAGGGGTTTTAGTTGTTACTTTTGTACATACACCTCGTTTGAATGGAGAGTTATAATACACCGGTCGGTTGAGCAAGTGGTTGAATCCACGAGTCAAAGCTACCGCCTTACTTCTTCGGGCAGTTTTTGATCGGTTTTTTCGTACTAATTGATTTAATGTTGGCATTAATTACTTAAATATTATGTATGTAGGTCTAGATGAATAATAAAAGACCTCATACCCCTCTATAAGTGGAGTATAGACTACTATATGTATACGTGAAAAGCAAGTTGTCGTACCTGTATTTTAGATATATATCTATCAATATAAATGACCACCTACTGCATGTGCGGAGACAAAAATCCCTCTACTCTGCCAGTATATCGGTTGAATCGATATATTAGCGGAGTAGAGGGACGAAGAACTAAGAACTCAAATGGCTTATGAGGCTTGAATGACTTGTTGTGGAATCACAAACCGAGCACGGTACTTGGCCCACCAGACGTAGTTATACGATAACCTGTATAAATTGGCCTTAGGAAAGCCGTTGGAGTAGTTATGTGCGCATATAACAAAGAACTCGTCACCAACCTTGAACAGGAAGAAGGTGCTATAGCCGTCTTTGCAAAACCAATCCTGATACTTCTGCACGGACCCAATGATTTGACCCTGGGTAAGGCACAGAGTATTCAGGTCCATTCTGAGGCCACCATAGATTTCCTCGAAAGCCCCGTCCTTAGTCATCTCGAAAACTTGGATACCTTGAACTGTCGTTGGACTGCCCTTGACGTCGGTCTTCCAGTACTTGAAATTTGGGTCGAGGCAGCCACTGAAAAGCCTGCTTGCCTCGGCAATGACTTCAGTTCCATCAGTCGGATCAAGGGTAAGCACTTCTGATTCTGAAATAAGCCTGAGATGTTCAGTGGAAATAATGTTCATAATTCTTGTTATTTTGTTGTAAGGTTCGAATTACTTGTGATATATACCTGGTATTTAACCACTTGCATACAATATACCTAGGATACACTCTATGTCATGATCAAACGTTAAACCCATTAATAAATAGTTATTAATCTAAATGAGATATAAACACAGAATATACTCATCGTCAACTATTCTTGCGCCAATTAAATACCTATACCCAAGTTCAACCTATACAAAATCACCTTACCGTATTAGATATTACCGACAAGTAGTTTAAATAGTCCCCAGATAATAGGATCAAGTACCTGTACAAAGGCAAAGATGAAAATAATAGTAAGCATGAGCCCGTACCGCTCAAATATGGCTATAAATTTACTCATTTTAGCCGGAAAGAGCGAATATAGGATCTTGGAGCCGTCGAGTGGCGGTAAAGGAACGAGGTTAAATATGGCTAAAACCAAATTTGTGAGGATGGCTAGGATGAAAAGCTCTGCTACCGGTTGTGACAGAACTGGTACGAAAAAACGAATTATAAGGCTCAAAATAAGGGCAATAAGGATATTTGAGAGTGGTCCGGCACCTGCCACTATAGCCTCACCCCATTTCCTATTTCTTAGATTATAAGGGTTAAATGGCACCGGCTTTGCCCACCCAAATATAATCGAACCTGGTAATATGGCACAAATCAGAGGAACAGCGATAGAACCAACTGGATCTATGTGCTTTATAGGGTTCAGAGTAAGCCTCCCTGAGAGCTTTGCGGTCGGGTCGCCTTGCCAAAGTGCTGCAATTCCATGGGCAAATTCATGTATGACTACCGACATAATAAGGATTGCGATTGAGAAGATAAATAACATATTGTATACAAACAGTTAGAATAATATTGCCAAATGTAAAATGTATGATAGCATAGCTCTACTTATGGCAAAAGTTTGCGCAATTACAAAAAGAGGGTCTCGAATGGGAGGCGGGTACTCAAACCGTACGCGTGCTACTCAATTCAACCCGACTGGCATGGTTCGAAAGTATGCAAATCTTCAATCAAAGAAGATTTATATCCCTGAGCTCGATGCGTCAGTTCGACTGACTATATCTACTCGAGCACTTAAGACCATTCAAAAAAATGGTGCTTTCGCGACACTCAAAAAAGCAGGTTTAATCTAAGCCTTTATTATCATAAGATATTGATTTACAGTCTGGGTGCCCGATGGCACCCATTTTGTATATTGTAAATTGTATCTGCCCACAAGTATCAGTACGAAATATATTTTCTTTTTTTACAGCAATGGATTCAAGTCTTTTTAGGACAGACTTATGCGGGTGTCCGTATGTATTTTTCTTACCTGCAGATATAAGTGCATATTGAGGCTTCATTATTTCAAGGAATTCTTTGCCACTCGAATACTTCGAACCATGATGTCCAACTTTTAAAATATCTATATTTTCAATTTTCTTTTTTATTTTGCCGTCCTCGAACAATGCACGCTCAGCTTCAAAACCTGCATCGCCAGTAAATAAAATTGTTCTATTGTTTAACATTGTTTTCATAATAATCGAATCATCGTTTTCTGGGCGACGAGATGAAATAGTTGGTAAGTAGCTTGATGGTCCCACTTTTTCATTTTTCTTGGCGCCTAGTTTCTGGTATCTTTGTCCACTTACTAATTCTTGATTCTTTGGAAAGAGTATTTCAAATGTATCACTCAATATGTTGAAGCTAAATCCATTTGTTACTGGAAGTATGCTTAATTTAGTTTTTTCGGATTCTGAGTTTTGTTCTAATTCTGATTTTAACTCCTGCTTCAATGTATCACTTTTTGATTGCATGTATTTTTCTATATATGAATATGCAAAAGGAGACGTCATGATGATTCCGATTTTGATATCAGGCGGAAGTCCTACTAAAGCAGCAGCATGATCTGCATCATCATGTGTAAGCAAAAGCAGATCTATTGTTTTTCTTGTTTTGTGATAGTTTATCAAACAACAAGAATCTTCATATAGTTGGTTTAAAAACAAATTTGAATTACTACCTGTATCGATGACAATTCTATGACCAACATAGTGATCAATAATAAAAGAATCTCCTTGCCCGATATCCAGCATATGTAGAAATGAGACCTGATTGTGTCTTTGATATTTTTTTAATGTAACCCAACCAAGGATATGTAGCTGAATAGCAAACACAATGATACTTATGACTGCAATAAAGTAGAGTACATACTTGTGATATACTAACCCCCGAAATCTAGAGGGTGATAAAGAGTTGTCCCACAGAACTCTATTAAATGCACTTTCTTCGATATCTATATTATTCATTACCAGATCATAAAACAATACATATGAATTTTATTGAAAAAACATTTACTATACCGGCAGTACCAGGTATTTCAGAAAAAGCATTTGCAGAGCACCTCAAGCTATATGCTGGATATGTTAAGCATACCAATTTGATTGCAGCGGAATTAGCAAAGCAATCAAGTGCACCTGAAGACCTCACACCAGAACGTGTCTATGCTCGAAATGAAATGCGCCGAAGATTTGCATTTGAATTTGACGGTATCAGAAACCATGAATATTTCTTTGCACAATTTGAAGGTGGTGCAACAGATCTTGCAGCTGATTCAACACTTGCTTTAAAAATAAATGAAGTCTGGGGTTCGTTTGAATCTTGGAAATCTGACTTTACTGCCACTGCACTTACGCGAGGTATTGGATGGGCTATTTTGTACCATGATCCAAAAACAAATCAACTTATTAATACGTGGGTTGACGAGCAACATGTCGGACATTTGACAGGACTTGATGTTATTGTTGCTTTCGATGTTTGGGAACATGCATATCTTTTTGATTATATTCCTGCTCAAAAGAAGGAGTATGTTGAAGCATTGTTCAATTCACTCAATTGGACAGTGGTTGAAAAAAGGTATCTTGCCTAATTGATTTCTGCCTCTTTTGAGATGAGTTAGTTGGTTAGACGTAGTATTATGGCCATGTTTCACAAATCATCGGGTTAAAACCCGATGATTTTAGTTTTCCACATTTCCACATGTGTATATGTGTGTAACTTGTACACAAGGTTATTCACAGTGCTGTGGAAAAGATGAAAATAGAGCGGTAATTATGAATAAGAAGATGTATATGACAGCGGTAGTGGTACCAGACAATCCTTCATAATCCACAACTGCTAAGGGAAATGTGGACAAAGTGTGGGTAAATCGCATTACAAAATGTAATAGGATATATGAAACTTTACCGATTACATCTGCAAGTATGGGTAGAATGAAACTAGTAAACGGAAGAAGAAAAATAAAGAACATCAAGATAGGTAGTAGCGGGAGCACGACTATATTTGCAATCAAAAACACAATTGAGAGACCTCCACTCATGTGTAACAAAAGCGGACCAATGTACACTTGAGTCGCGAACGATGATGCTACTATCGCCCTCATTCCAAAATGCTGCGGGATAAAAGCCAGCCTTTTTGATATCGGACCAGAAAGGACAATGAGTCCAAATGTTGCCAAGAAACTTAATTGAAAAGAAATATCATGTATTGGATACAGTGGATTGATTATAGACATAATTAACACAACAAAAAGAAGTACCCCTAATGTCGCATTACTTTCAAAAATACTTATTTTACTTTTACTCATCTGACCACTTGTACCAGTAATAACTCGAACGTCTCTTTTTGTAATTTTATTCAGCAACGGCGTTAGAAGAAGTGGTGCTGAACTCATAAACACTGATCGAACAACTGGTGGCGAAGCTCCAGTCATAATCGCAAAGCATGTCATAAAAAATATACCTAATACCGTCTTAACAAGAAGTGGTGCAAATGCAAGTGCACTAAAAAGTGCCTGAGAAATAATAGAAACATTTGATCCAGATAAAACCACGATATGTATAAGTCCAACTCTTTTAAACTCTTCTAATATTTCTTTTGATAGTGAGTCTTTTCCAGAGACCACTAAGCCTGCCGCCAAATCGCTTTCTGGACTAGGGATGAATCTAGCAATACTTGATTCAATATACTTGCGAACAGAAATAAGGAATCGTTTAAAATGAAATCCTGTTCTCGGCTCAATCTGCAAAATCTTATCGATTTTTATTGTGGAAAATATTTTATTCTTTTTATTGTTTACTTCAATTCTTTTTTGCAATGCGGTAGAGGTCGAAGACAAGTATTCTTGCCCCGTCTCTTCTTTTTCTTTATCTTGTTCAGAAAGCAACTTAAGTTTACCTTTAATCGCCAATTCATCACCTACTTTAATATCTTCCATACCCATGCTCTGATTTTCAATAGTATTGAATTTTGATCTTGGTATATAAATCTTGGTCTTGAATCGCTTCTCTATATCTCTTTTTTGACACGATTGATTGTCATCAAAGCAATACGCATTGATATACCCAACAATATCAATTGCAAAGTTTTTTATATCAGGTTCATCTACTACTTCTAAATACCAAACCGCATCTTGTTCTTTGAGTTGAACTAAAATATTTTTCAAATACGAGTCTTCGTTTGGCCATGTGTAAAAACGAAATACATACAATGCAATACCACATATGCAGAACAAAAATAAAAACCATCGATTCATAAATGGTTTTTATTTTGTACGAATACTTATATATTTTTGGTAAATTCTTTTTTTATCATTTTTTCATCTTCAACAGAAATTGATTTTTTAAACTTAACACCTGAAACACCTTTGACTCTTTTCTCGCAGTCTGCCCATGTCTTATCTGTATACAATATTCCATTAACCAAACTGACATAAGAATATGCTTTTGTCCCAGACGAACTTTTGCTGCTTTTTTTAGATTGACTATCTTTATCCTTTTTAGCTTTGACAATATCTTGGATCGTCGGTGGCACTAACACATTTTTATTTTGATAGTCTTCAATTTTCCCTTTATATAGGCACTGCCTATACTCATCTTTTTTATCTGCATACCCGGTTGCGATTTCATCAGCTCGTTCATTGCCTGGTACCCCTGCATGTCCTGGAAGTAAAACCCATTTGATATCGATTGGCAATTTTTTAAGAGCCAACAGGGTAGTATCAAGTTTTCGCCAAATATCTTCATTTTTAACTGGCTCTTTCGTCGAGGTAATCCAATTGTTTCGCTTCCATCCATGAATCCATTCATTTATTCCTTTGAGGACATAGCTCGAATCTGTATATATTGAAAACAAAAGTTTTTGATCTGGTTTTCCTGTAGGACCTGACTTTAATTTGAGAATTGATTCAACTGAGGCTTGATCATAATATCCAATGAAATGACTGAGTGCACCAAGTACTGCGGAAAGTTCCATACGATTATTTGTCGTCGGGTCTTCATAGCCGCCTATTTCATCGATATGCATTTTTCCTTTACTATCTGGATAGATGACTACGGCACCATACCCCCCTCGTCCAGGATTACCGCGTGAAGCTCCATCTGTATACGCAATCAGCTGCATATCTAAAGCCACCTCTAAAGCAGTATCTTCTATCTGTGATTCAAATTGATTCATGAAGTCTATTATACAATATCCACTAACCTTAATCTGATATCCGTAGCCCCTCGAAACTGATTCTTCTCAATATGTCCAATGAGGGTCACTTTTGACTTTTTCTTCATATCGTCAAATCGATCCTCTGTATACGTTGAGAAAAATTGAATAGCTTTAAAATTACCACAATCAACTTCAAGGTGTTCTTTGGTTTTTCCAAAAAATTTCATCCCTTTTATGCTTACATCAGTGATTGCAAAGAGAGGCTTTTCATTGTCTACACCAAACGGAGCTAATTTTGAAATTATCCCAT
>JACCDZ010039500.1_pt1 | contig 23346 bp, 22 predicted proteins | sample 7449551 | NCBI WGS metagenome assembly JACCDZ01 (sample SAMN15323452, study PRJNA562643) | freshwater metagenome | isolation source: river surface water | place: USA:Blue River Watershed | collected 2017-08-18 | reverse complement strand
CAGCCTCCCACGACTTACCGTACAAACCCAAACTAGGGGAGCGTCGCAGCATCACCATGGTTGATTCGGCATCGCGGAGTGACTTTTCCGCAGACTCGAAATCACCCAATTGTGAGTACCAACCCACCGCCAAGCGGTTGATGAACATGTAGTTGCCAGAAATATTTTGGGTGATGCTGCTTCGGGCTTTTTCGATCGCCTCGATGGCTTTGATCATGCTGCCACCGCGCTGCTCAAAGCGCGCCAAGGTCGACCAATCATTCACCAAAAATTGTGGGTTTGAACTCAGGTATTTGGTGGTCACCAAACGCATGTCTTGAATCGCCAGCGCAATTTGCCCCATGCGCTGATGAGCTTCAGCCCGCTGTAGATAGTATTTGCGCAGCTCTGCAGCATCTGTGGTTTGAGGCACAGGCGTCGCCAGGACCTCTTTGGCACGTGCCAGTTCTGTTTCGTCCACCTTGCCGTTTTCAACCGCACGGATCACATCTTTGATGGTGCGGGGTGGCGCCTTGAAAGTCACCACTTCGTCCTCCGCGGGCGCACTCGGCTTGTCAGCTTGCGCAAACACAGTGGAAGTCACCAGTGCCCACAGCAAACCACCAGATAGTAGTAAACGATAATTTTTTGACCAAGACATAACAACTCCACCGCTGATTTAGGCTGATCCTAATTATCAGAATAAAAATTGTCTAGATGGTCTTGCCCGTAGAAAAATTAATTAATCAGCTTTGATTTTGGCGTTCGCCACCACGGGTCGCCAGCGTTTGATCTCGGTTTGGATCAACTGGCCAAACACCTCTGGCGATTGAGGTGCAGCCATCGCCCCCTCGTTTTTGAGACGTGCCACCATTTCCGGGGCCGACAAGCTTGCATTCACCACTTGGTTGAGTTTTTGCACCACCGCAGCCGGTGTCCCGACCGGCGCCACCAACCCGTACCACTGGTCGGCTTCAAAACCTGCCAAGCCTTTCACACCCGACTCAGCCAAGGTTGGCACATCGGGCATGGCCTCCATGCGTTTGGGGCTGGACACGGCAATGGCACGCAACTTACCGGCCTTGACCATCGGGATGATGGCCGGCGCGCCGGTGAACACCATCTGAATTTGCCCCGCCACTGCATCAGCCACCGAGGGCGCTGTGCCACGGTACGGCACATGGACTACAAAGGTTTGGGTCATCCATTTGAAATACTCAGTTGCCAGATGCGCTGCACTGCCGTTGCCGCCCGAACCGTAATTGACCTGCCCGGGGTGAGTTTTGAGATAGGCCACCAACTCGGTCGTATTTTTGACGGGCATCGACGGATGCACCGCCAACACATTGGGGACGCGCGCCACCCAAGCCACCGGCACAAACGACTTCACAGGGTCGTATGGCAAATTGGGATAAACCGACGGCGCGACGGCCAAGGTGCCCACGTGCCCCATCAACAATGTGTAGCCATCAGCAGAGGCTTTGGCGACACGGTCGGCCCCGATGGTGCCGCCGGCGCCCGCAATGTTTTCCACCACCACGGCGGCACCTGTGGCCTCGGTGATTTTTTGTCCCAGCGTGCGTGCCAACACATCCGGACTGCCACCCGGTGTGAATGGCACCACGATGCGAATCGGCTTGTTGGGATAAGCAGAATCAGCCCACGCCAGCGCGCTCATGACGATGGCGATCAACGCCACAGCACAGGCGCGACGGGTTTGAAAACGCGTTCGCATCATTTGCTTTTCTTGGCTTGAAATTGAATCACCTCACCTGGCTTGGCTGGGTGCACTTTGATTTTTGAGGTCCCCATGAAACCCACAAACTGCGCCAAGGTGCCCTTCGCCAAGGGGTTGGCGCCGTAGTGCATCGGAATCACCTCAGGGATTTTCAGCAACTCTTTGGCGGCATAGGCCGCCTCTTGGGGGCCCAGTGTGAAGTTACCGCCAATCGGCATCAACACCACATCGGGCTTGTAGTACTCGGCAATGAACTTCATGTCACCAAACAAGCCGGTATCGCCCATGTGATAAATCTTGAAGCCATCTTCCAGCTCAATGATGAAGCCCACAGGCTCGCCGCCCACATGGGTTTCGTCTTTGGCAGTGGCAGGGTTCTTCCAGACGATGACCGACGAATGCTCAGCGCGTACCGCCGTGACTTTGATGCCGGGCGCGGGTTCCACCATGCCTGACTTGTTGAAGCGTGGCGCCAGCTCGGGTGGCAAGATGCCCAAGGCCACCACCGTGGAGTTCATGTCGCCGGGTGCGTACATGGGCACGTTGTTGAGCTTGGCCAACGCAGGCGCATCAGCGAAATGGTCTAGGTGACCATGCGAGACCAACAGCACATCCACTTTGCCTAAGTTCTCGAGCGTCTTGAACTCCACCGGCGTCAATGGATTGGCTTTGAGCCAGGGATCGGTCACGATGACTTTGCCGGCCGGTGAGGTGATTTTGAAAGCCGACTGTCCCAACCACTGCACTTGGGTTGGATTGCTTTGAGCGAAGACTTGAAAACAACTGAAGGCTGCGACTAGCAACGTGACTGATTTAGAAAAAATGGCGCGCATGCATGTCTCCGTTAAATGGTTCAACGTGCATTGTGCGTCTATCGCGGCCCCGGCAGCATTAGCCAAAACCCCGAGCGCCCATGAAAAACGCCCCGAGAGGGGCGTGTTCATTGGCTGGCGGAGAAGGAGGGATTCGAACCCTCGGTAGGGTCGCCCCTACGCTTGATTTCGAGTCAAGTACATTCGACCACTCTGCCACTTCTCCTGATTCGGTGTCGTTTGTCGAAGTCGCAATTCTATCAGGGGCGACGTGCGCCATTGCCGCCCAAAGGCTGCACCACCACGCCAGCACCCGCCGGTGCACCACTTGAGCTACCCACGGGGCTAACCGTCATGACAGCAAGCGATCCGGAGAACAAACCACTGTCTTCAATCTCAATCGTGGCTGCGCGCTCTGCGCGGGTGAACACGAGCAAGCTTTTCTTGCCGCGGACTGAGGCCACCATGCTCCATCCTTGGCGTGGCAACTGCTCGGCAAAGAAGTTGTAGCTGCTGTTTGCGTCATTGGGCAACTCAAACACAGCGCGCCCCAGCCAGCCCTCACCCACGCCAAAAATCAATGACTCGCTGGTGCGCAGCTTCGTCCCCACGGGCAAAGGCATGCGCCCGAGTTGCTCCATGCTGGGGCGCTGTGCGTTGTCCGCCGTGTTGTCTGAATTGGAGGTGGTGCTGCACGCAGTCAACAGCGCTGTCAGCACAAGAGCGAATACATATTTCATCTCAACCTCGCAATTCGCTCACGCCACCCATGTAGGGGCGCAACACCTCTGGCACGCGAATGCTGCCGTCGGCTTGTTGGTAATTCTCAAGTACCGCCACCAAGGTGCGGCCCACTGCCAAGCCTGAGCCGTTCAAGGTGTGCACCAGCTCGTTCTTGCCTTGTGCATTTTTGAAACGCGCTTGCAAGCGACGCGCTTGAAAAGCTTCGCAGTTCGAGACCGAGCTGATTTCGCGGTACGTGTTTTGCGCAGGCAGCCACACTTCGAGGTCGTGTGTTTTGGTGGCGCCAAAGCCCATGTCGCCGGTGCACAAGGCCATCACGCGATAGGGCAAACCGAGTTTTTTCAATACAGCTTCTGCATGGCTGGTCATTTGCTCCAAGGCGTCGTAGCTGGTGTCGGGATGCACGATTTGCACCATCTCCACTTTGTCAAACTGGTGCTGGCGAATCAAGCCACGGGTGTCGCGGCCTGCACTGCCAGCTTCGGAACGGAAGCAAGGCGTGTGGGCCGTCAACTTGATGGGCAGCTCGCTTTCGGCCAACACCACATCGCGCACAAAGTTGGTCAACGGCACTTCGCTGGTGGGGATCAAATACAAAGCCGTGCTCTCGCTGCTGGCTTCGCCCTCTTGGCCACCCTTCTTGGCGGCAAACAAGTCTTCTTCAAACTTAGGCAATTGGCCAGTGCCCTTCAAGCTATCGGCGTTGACGATGTAGGGCGTGTAGCACTCGGTGTAACCGTGCTCTTGGGTTTGTACATCGAGCATGAATTGCGCGAGGGCACGGTGCAAGCGGGCGATCTGGCCCTTCATCACGGTGAAGCGTGAGCCTGACAACTTGACGCCCATTTCGAAATCGAGGCCCAGAGGCTCACCCAAATCCACGTGGTCTTTGGGCGCGAAGCCCAAGGGCGCAGGCTCGGTGCCCGTGGGGCTCCAGCTGCGTAGCACCACATTGCCATGTTCGTCTTCACCCACAGGCACGCTGTCGTGTGGCAAGTTGGGCACAGCCAACAACAACGTTTGCAATTCGGTTTGCAAGGCATCCAAACGAACCGCAGAGGTATCGAGCTCGGTCTTGATGTCCGCCACTTGGGCCATCACGCCATCGGCACTCTCGCCCTTGGCTTTGAGCATGCCGATTTGTTTGGATAAGGCGTTGCGACTGGCTTGCAACTCTTCGGTGCGGGTTTGCAAAGTTTTGCGCTCAGCCTCTAAGGCTTGATAAGCCTCCACATTCAAAAAGGCTTGGGGCTTTTTACGTGTTTCAAGTTTGGCAATGACGCTGGGTAGATCGCGGCGCAGTTGGTTGATGTCGAGCATTTACTTCAGTCCTTTACTTCAGCCCTTTGGGCAGCGGAAATTTGATGGTTTCTTGAACCCCATCGAGGGTTCGCACAGAGACAGCGCCAAATGCGCGCATGCGTGCAATCACGTCTTGCACTAAGATGTCTGGAGCCGACGCGCCGGCCGTCAGGCCCACACGGGTGACGCCTGCAAACCAGGCCTCTTGCAGCTCGTCCGCGTTGTCGACCATGTAGCTGGGTGCCCCCGCGCGCTGCGCAACATCGCGCAGACGGTTGCTGTTGGAACTGGTGGGACTGCCCACCACGATGACCAACTCCACGTCTTTGCTCAGCACTTTCACCGCATCTTGACGGTTTTGGGTGGCGTAGCAAATGTCTTGCATCTTGGGTTTGCGAATGTTCGGGAAACGCGCCACCACGGCTTCGGTGATATGTGCCGCATCGTCCACGCTGAGTGTGGTTTGCGTGACCACCGCCAAGCGCTCGGTTTGTTTGGGGTTAACTTTGGCCACATCCGCCACGTCTTCCACCAAATAAATACCGTCCAGCAACTGGCCCATGGTGCCTTCTACTTCGGGATGGCCTTTGTGGCCAATCATGATGAATTCGTAGCCCTCTTTGTGCAGCTTGGCCACTTCTACATGCACCTTGGTCACCAAGGGACAAGTCGCATCAAACACATGGAAGCCGCGACGTGCCGCCTCTTCTTCCACTGCCTTGGGCACCCCGTGGGCACTGAACACCAAAGTGGCACCCGCAGGCACATCGGCCAAGTCTTCGATGAAGATGGCGCCGCGTTGCTTGAGGTCGTTCACCACATATGTGTTGTGCACGATTTCGTGGCGCACATACACAGGTGCCCCAAACTTCTCTAAGGCCCGGTCGACGATGTCGATGGCGCGATCCACCCCAGCACAAAAGCCACGGGGTTCGGCTAAGACGATTTCTTGCAAACTCATGGCGCTGTTTTACAAAATGCCAATGACTTGCACTTCAAACGTCACCGGCTGATTGGCCAGCGGGTGGTTGAAGTCAAACAGCACCGAGTCCTCGGTCACTTGTTGCACCGCCCCCGCAAATGAGCCCTGGCCGGTGGGCGCAGGGAACTGCACCACATCACCGACGTTGTATTGCTCATCCGGATCGCCAAACTCTTTGAGCAAACTTTTGCTGACCCACTGTTGCATGTCGGGGTTGCGCTCACCAAAGGCCAAGCCTGCGGCCAGTTCAAACGTGGTGTGAGCGCCTTCTGCCAATCCCAACAAGCGTTGCTCCAACGCGGGTGACAGCTCACCCGAGCCCAGCGACAAGGTGGCAGGCTTGTCGTGGAAGGTGTTGATGACATCGCCCTGCGGTCCCGAAAGCCGGTAGTGCAGCGTTAAAAAGGAGGCGGGGCCGATGGTAGGGTGAGCGTTGGATGCAGTCATGGGACTCTCTGTGATTAGCCTCCTATTGTAGAAAGCTCTCGGAGGAACCTCATGACCGAACCGATGTCGATACAGCAGCTCCCCACCGAGATGCGCCCCCGCGAAAAACTACTCAAACATGGCGCTTCTGCCCTGACTGACACCGAGCTGCTGGCTTTGTTTCTGCGTACCGGCATCAAGGGAAAAAACGTTTTTGCCATGGCCGAGGAGTTGTTGGTCCGGTTCAAAGGCTTTGCGGGGCTGATTCATGCCAGCGCAGCCGAGCTGAAAACCTTCAAAGGAATGGGCGGAGATGCCAAGCGATCGCAGCTGGTGGCCGTACTCGAAATGGCCCGTCGGGCTTTGACCCAACAATTAACTGAAGCCACCGTGATGAATTCACCCCAAGCGGTGAAACAATACTTACAACTCGAACTCGCCCAACTCCAACACGAGGTATTTGCAGTTTTGTTTCTGGATGCGCATCACCGCTTGCTGTCGTACCAGCCCATGTTTCGTGGCTCACTGACCCAAACCATGGTGTACCCACGTGAGGTCGCGAAGACAGCCTTGGCCTTGGGGGCCGATGGCGTGGTGTTGGCCCACAACCATCCGGGCGGTACCGTCCAACCGTCGCAAGCCGACCTGACGCTCACCCGCGCCCTACAACAAGCACTCTCCCTGATCGATGTGGGTGTGCGCGATCACATCATCGTGGCACAAGGCAAGTGCTTGTCGATGGCCGAAGAAGGGATGCTGTGAAAGCGAAATCGCTAAAAGACTTAGGCGCCATACGCAAGCAGGTGAGCGCTGCTGCACAAGCGGCCGCGGCCGCCGAAGAAGCGCGTCGCGAAGCCGAACGTCGCGCCGAGGCCGAGCGCAATTTGTTCACCCACACCATCGGCGCTGTCAAGCCCTTGGCAGCCAAAGCACGCGTCGTCAGCACACCCCAACGCCCTGCGGCACGGCCTCTGCAACAAGCACTCGACGATCAAGCCGCCTTGATTGAAAGCATGAGCGACGAATTTGATGTGAGCACCCTGCTCGACGTTGATGACCAACTGAGCTTTCGGCGTCCCGGCATCGGCACCGACGTGACACGCAAATTGCGCAAGGGCGAATGGGCCATGCAAGGACAGCTTGATCTCCATGGCTTGCGCAGTGATGAAGCACGTGAGGCCTTGGGCCAATTTGTTCGCGATGCCAAACGCATGGGATGGCGCTGCGTGCGCGTGGTGCACGGCAAAGGCTTGGGTTCACCCGGCAAAGAGCCGGTACTCAAAAGCAAGGTGCAACGCTGGCTAGTGCAAAAAAATGAGGTACTGGCGTTTGTGCAAGCCAAGCCCTCGGATGGCGGGGCGGGCGCACTGGTGGTGTTGCTGGGGCCCAGCAAAGTTTAAAAAGATCGTGCACGCACAAAGGCTCAAACGCCTTTGTTACGCATCCAATCGGCAGTTTGAAAAAAGCTTTGCTTCAAGCGTATGCGCAATTCCTCAGGCACTTGTGTTTCACCCATGGCTTGGTCCATACACGCCACCCATTGGTCGCGCTCTTTGATGCCGATGGCAAACGGCATGTGGCGCATGCGCAAGCGCGGGTGACCATGTTTTTCAATGTAATAGTCGGGTCCGCCCAACCAACCACACAAGAACAGGAACAAGCGCTCCCTTGCATTGACTAAGTCGGCTCCGTGCGCGGCACGCAGCTCGGTGTACACAGGCTCTAAATCCATCAGGTCGTAAAAGCGATCCACCAACAGTTGCACGCGGGCCTCACCGCCGATCCATTCAAACGGGGTGTCGAAAGGTGGTTTTTCTTCTAGGTGCATGCGTTTATTTTCTTTCAATGACTGGCTTGGCGTAGTGTCTGCACCACTGGGCGTTGCAACACATCGCGCAAGCCCCACCAGCCGGCAGCCAGGGCCAACAAGGCGCCGACCAAGGCACCCAGCATAGGCACCCAGGGACTGGCGCTCCACGCAAATTCAAATGCAAAACGAGCCAAGGCCCACCCCATGAGCATGGCGACGCTGGTAGCCAACAGCCCTGCCAAGGCACCCACGCCCGTCAGCTCCGCTCGCTGCACAGATGCCAGCAGATGGTTGGACGCACCGAGTGCACGCAGCACGGCGTATTCACGCGCACGCTCTTCCCGCGTGGCGGTCACCGCGGCAAACAACACGACCAAGCCTGCGGCCAACGTGAACAAAAATAAAAACTCCACCGCGCTCACCACTTGCCCGAGTACGTTTTGAACTTGGCTCAAGGCCGCCCCCATGTCCACGTTGGTGACGTTGGGAAACCGAGTGATGAGCTGGTTGTCAAAGGTTTGCGACGGCTTGTCAGACCCCACCGCCACCGACCTCTCAGGCGCTCGAAATGCAGCAATGTAGGTGGTGGGCACATCAAAACCTGCACCCGTGGTCATGCGGCTCACGGGGTACATGACAAAGAAGTTGGCGCGCATCGACGTCCAATCGACTCGTCGCACCGAGGTGATGCGGGCTTCATGCAACACGCCCGCCATGTCAAAACGCAGGCGGTCGCCGAGTTTGAGCCTGAGGGTTTTGGCAATGCCTTCTTCAATACTCAAAGCATCGGCTTCTTCGTTTTGCCATGCGCCGCCCACCACGGTGTTGTGCTCGGGCACCGTGGCGTTGAATGACACATTGAACTCACGGTCCACCAAACGCTGGGCTCGCTCTTCGGTGTAGCTATCGGGCGTGACGGTCACGTCATTCACCGCCACCAAACGTGCGCGTATCATGGGGTACCAGTCGAGTTTGTTGACACCAGATTCGCGCAAGGTTTGCAAAAACGGCTCAGCTTGTGAGGGCTGGATGTTGATGACAAATCGGTTCGGTGCGTCCACTGGCGTGGCATTGCGCCAACTGCTGATGAGGTCGGTGCGCAGCAGTACCAACAACGCCAGCGCCAACAGCCCCACCGCCAACGCACTCACCTGCACCATCGCATACAGAGGACGAGCGCTCACCTGGCGTGTCGCCAGCATGAGCCACGGTGGAGCCGAACCTTCCACCACACTGCGGCGCAGCACCCATACAGCCAGCCACGCCATGCCCGCAAACAGCAGGACGGCGCCAGCAAAGCCCCCCACCACCATCAAGCCTAATTTCAGATCTCGACTCACCGCCAGCAACAACACAGCAAAGCCTGTGAGGCCCAAGGCCCACACGCTGAGGGTGGCGACCTTGAGCTCACCCACATCACGTCGCATCACACGCAACGCGGGCACGCTGGCGAGTTGTAAGACCGGTGGGAGACCAAAGGCGAGCAGCAAGGTCAAGCCGGTGCCTAACCCATACACCACCGGCCACACACTGGGCGAAGGCAGCACGGTCTCGACCAAGCCCGCGAGCAAGCTCACGAACAGCAAGTGCACGGCATAGCCCAAGCACAAGCCGACAGCACTGGCAAACATGCCTACCCACACGAACTCAGCGGCGTAAGCCAAGGCCATATGACGCTGACTCAATCCGAGCACGCGCAGCATGGCGCAATCGTCCAAATGGCGTGCAGCAAAGGCACGGGCTGCCAACGCCACCGCTACCGCGCTCAGCAGGGCGGCGAGCAAGGCCACCAGGTTTAAAAACTTACCCGCACGGTCCAAGGTCTGACGCATCTCAGGTCGACCTGCTTCGAGCGACTCGACGCGCAGACCACGCACCTCTGGTTTTTTGCTTTCTGCTTCGGCCCACGCTAAAAAGTTTTGCGTCGTCGCTTCAGGTCCTGCTACAGCGTAGCGCCAAGTCACACGACTGGCAGGCTGCACCAGCCCAGTGGCTGCCAAGTCCGCCACGTTCATCATCACGCGAGGGGCAAAGTTCATGAAGCCGGCGCCTCGATCCGGCTCGTGCACCAGCACGCGTCCGATACGCAGACGGCTGTCGCCCAACAGCAAGGTATCGCCCGCATTCAAGCCCAAGGCTTCTAAGCCACTGACTTCGACCCAAACCTCCCCTGCAGGGGGAATTTGTGCGGTTTTCTGCGGTTGCTGCGCTGCGGCCAAAGTGCTGGCCACTTTAAGCTCCCCCCGCAAGGGGTAGCCGGCTTCAACGGCCTTCAGCGCAACCAAGCGACTTTGACTGTCTTTGCCATCTTGAGTTTGACCGCGGGCCATGGTCGGGAAGCTCAAGGTGCTCACCCCTTGCAGGCCCAACTGCTTGGCGTGTTGCATGATGTGCGACGGCGTGGCTTGGTCACTCACCACCACCACATCCCCACCGAGCAACTGACGCGCATCGCGCTGCAAACCACCATTGAGACGGTCGGCCAAAAAGCTGACCGAACTGAGCGCAGCCACACCTAGGGCAACCGCAACCATCAACAAGCGCAATTCACCCGCACGCGCATCACGCCACAGCGTGCGCCATGCAAGTGACCACCAGGTCACCTGCGTGTGGGTTGTGCCACTCATACGCTGGCCACCTTGTGCACGCCACCCACAGCCAATGTGGGGTCGAGCCTCAAACGCTCGGGTGCGGTGTAGCAAAGAAAGTGTTTGTTGGTGGCGCGCCCGATGGTGCACAGGTGCAAGCGCTGCGCCACGTCATAGCCCATCTGCGTGATGCCGCTGCGCGATACCACCACGGCCACCCCCATTTGTGCGGACTTCATCACCATCTCACTGGTCAAACGTCCCGTGGTGTAAAAAATGGCATCTGCGCTGGTCATGACCCCGTTCATCCACATCCAACCCGCAATGGTGTCGATGGCGTTGTGGCGACCGACATCTTCCACAAACACCTGCAGTGCCTCACCGCTGAACAAAGCACAGGCGTGTACCGAACCCGCCGACTTGTAAGTGGTTTCTTGCAAGCGGATGGCGTTCAACACGCCATACAAGCGCGCTTGGCTGATCTGCGCATCTGGCAATACCAACTCATCGATTTCGCCCATCAGATCGCCAAACACGCTGCCTTGTCCACAGCCTGTGGTGACCACGCGTTTTTCGGTGCGTGCTTGGATGTCGGCAATGCCATGGCGCGTTTTGACAGCGGCCACACCAGCTCCATCGTCGCCCGCCTCCCAATCGACCGTGATGGATTCGACCTCATGCACATCGGATACCAAACGTTGGTTGCGTAAGTAGCCCAACACCAACCACTCAGGGTGCGCCCCCAAGGTCATGAGCGTGATGATTTCGCGCTTATCCACATACACGGTGAGTGCACGCTCTGCAGGAATCGAGGCGACGTCGCGCACGCCGTGTTCATTGACCACCTCGATTTGGCGGGTCAACGACGCTTCGGCGCGGGTCAAAGTTGGCAGGGGAAGTGACGAAGTGGAAGCAACAGACATAGACCCACAGGCTACAACAAAAAGGGCCGACACCTTGCGGCTCGGCCCGATGAACAGCAGGGCTGTACGGATTAAGACTTCTTTGCCGGTGCAGCAGCTGGCGTAGCTGCTTTAGCTGGCGCTGCGGCAGGCGCAGAAGCTGCAGGGGCAGCCACTGTGGCCGCAGAAGCGGCAGCTTCTGGCGGGGTGTAAACAAACTTACCGGGGTCGGTACAAGGCGGCGTGCTCTCAGGCTTGCCCGCTTTGGCTTTGTTGGTCTTTTGCACATGGGCGGCCACTTTGTCTTGTGACTTGCACAACAAGTAACCATCTACCTTGGCCGTGTGTGCTGTTTTTGCTTTGGCTTCCTCCGCCTTGGCTTTGGCTTCTTCACTCGGGGCGGGCAGTTTGGCAAAGGCGGTTGCGCTCAGCGCTACCAAGAGCAAACCAAAAAGTGTTTTGTTCATCGTCGTTCTCCAGTTCAGCGACTTTACGCGTGCGCTGTGTTGCTCGATTCAGTGTTCGAGCGGTGTGCAGGAATCTTGCCAGCCTTGATGTCGTCATGCCAAAGTTCGTGGTGTTCTTTGGCCCATGTTTCATCGACATAACCTGTGCGCATGGCCTTGTAGGCACCTTCCATACCGATGGTGCCCATGTAGATGTGTCCCAGGAACATGGCCATCATCAAGACCGTGGCGACTGCATGAATCATGTGTGCCACCTGCATGGTGCCACGCTCATAGACCAAACCAGGAATGATTTTGTCGAGTACGAAACCCGAGGCCACCACCACCAAGCCCAGGCCAAACACGCCGGCCCAGAACACCACTTTCTCGCCTGCATTGAAACGGTGCGAAGGAACTTCTTGACCACTGAGCAATCCGCCACCCTTGACAAGCCAAGTGATATCTTCTTTGCTAGGGAGGTTGTCTTTCAAGAAAGTCACAAACACGATCGTCAACGACACGGCAAACAAGGGGCCGGCAAAGTTGTGTGCGTTCTTGAGCAAGTAAGTGATCCAACCAAACAGCGTGTCGCCAATGATGGGCTGAATGAAAAACTTGCCAAATGCCATAAAGATCCCAGACACGGCCAAGACGACAAATGTGATCGCATTGGTCCAGTGGGCGGAGCGCTCAAACGGCGTGAAGCGTTCAATCTCAACGCCGGTCGGCTTGCCATGCAACTTGATCATGCCTTTGCGCCAGTAAAACACGGCGATGGCACCCACCACAATCAGCAACAGAGAGCCGCCGTAGGGGATGATCCAGTTATTGCGCACTTGACGCCAAGCCTCACCCGCGTTGGTCAAACGTGAACCAGGGTAGGTGACAAATGGCTGAATCAGCACACCCGCTTCAGGATCTTGCGATTTGGGCAAGCTGCTGTAGCCTTCGACACCCTTGCCGACATCGCGCCACATGGGCGCGTTGTTACCAGGTTGCACCTTGGCGCGTTCCGCATTGGTTTGCTCGGCGTAGCCTGGCGCATCGCTGGCGTCAGGCTTGACGTCTTGAATGTTGACGCTTTTGACAGCCGGAACTGCCGCTGGCGCTTTGTCTTGTGCGACAGCAGACAGTGCCAACACCGTCAACACTGCACACAACACCGATGGATAAAAACGTGACATGGTGAGCCCCCTGTTCACGGTGCGCGCGTGTTGTCGTTTTGGCCGTATTGGGCACGTGCACGCAGATGTTGCTCCCAGCTGTTTTTGTCGCCTGCAGTCCAACCCGCGTCAACAAAACTATTGGCAGCACCGCTGTAGGCCGTGGCGTCGTTCTTGGTGCCGAGGGTTTGCGCTTTCTCACCGCAAGCGGTGAGAGCGGCCACACTCAACACGAGGAGAGAGATGCGTTTGATCATTTCTTCACCCCTTCTACTTTGGCAGGCGCTTGGCCTGCTTGCTTGGAACCGTAGGCCGTGCCCCAACCCCAAACTTCTGCACCCTTGCTGCGCTTGACCACGCGGTTGCGGAAGATGTCGGCCACCACGTCGCCGTCACCGGCGAGCAAAGCTTTGGTCGAGCACATTTCGGCACAGGCTGGCAATTTACCTTCGGCCAAACGGTTGCGACCATATTTTTCGAATTCGGCCTGGCTGCCATTGGCTTCTGGACCACCTGCACAGAAGGTGCACTTGTCCATCTTGCCGCGGACACCAAAGGTGCCTTGGCTGGGGAACTGAGGCGCACCGAAGGGGCAAGCGTAGGAGCAGTAGCCGCAACCAATGCACACGTCTTTGTCATGCAAGACCACGCCTTCGTCGGTCTTGTAAAAACAGTTGACGGGACACACTGCCATACACGGCGCGTCTGAACAGTGCATGCACGCGACCGAGATGGATTTCTCGCCGGGGACACCATCGTTCAACGTGACCACGCGACGGCGGTTCACACCCCACGGGACTTCGTGTTCGTTTTTACAAGCGGTAACGCAACCGTTGCACTCGATGCAACGCTCTGCGTCACAGATAAATTTCATGCGTGCCATTGTGTTTCTCCTTAGGCGCGTTCGATGTTGCAAACGGTGGTTTTGGACTCTTGCATCATGGTGACACTGTCATAACCATAGGTGGTGGCCGTGTTGACCGCTTCACCACGCACCACAGGCGCAGCGCCTTTGGGGTAGTACTTCAGCATGTCTTCACCTTGCCAACGGCCTGAGAAGTGGAAGGGCATCCACACCGTGCCGGTGTCGACACGCTCGGTCACCAAGGCTTGCACATTCAAGCGTGCGCCGGTGGGGCTCTTGAGCCACACACGCTCGCCGTTGCGAATACCACGATCGGCAGCTGTCTTGGGATTGATCTCGACATAGGCTTCTTGTTGCAACTCGGCCAACCAGGGGTTGGAACGGGTTTCTTCGCCACCGCCTTCGTACTCGACCAAACGACCTGAAGTGAGGATGAGCGGGAACTTCTCGTGCACTTTGTCGGCCAGGTTTTTCTCTTGCACCGTTTTGTACAAGGTGGGCAAGCGCCAGAAGGCTTTCTTGTCGTCGTGCGTGGGGTACTTGGCCATCAAGTCAGGACGTGTGCCATACAACGGTTCGCGGTGTTGGGGAATCGGATCTGGGAAGTTCCAGACCACGGCACGCGCCTTGGCGTTGCCAAATGGATGGCAACCATGGTTTTGCATGAACACACGGATCATGCCGCCGGAGTTGTCGGTCTTCCAGTTCTTACCTTCCGCCAATGCTTTTTCTGCATCGGTGAGTTCGCCCCACCAGCCAAGCTTCTTCAGCAACACATGGTCGAGCTCTGGATAGCCGGTGGTGATGTCTGCGCCCACAGAATGGGAACCATCTTCGGCCAACAAGTTCTTACCCTCGCGTTCGACACCAAAGTTGGCGCGGAAGTTACCACCACCGTCCATCACGTGCTTGGAGGTGTCGTACAGGTTGGGTGAACCTGGATGCTTCAGCTCGGGGGTGCCATAGCAAGGCCATGGCAAACCGAAGTAGTCGCCACCAAAGTCGTAACCGGTTTCTTTGTCTTTGCCACCCTTGGACTTGAGCGTCTTGACGTCAAACAAGTGCATGTTGCGCATGTGCGCTTTGAGACGCTCTGGGCTTTGGCCGGTGTAGCCAATGGTCCACACCGACTTGTTGATCTCGCGCAAGATGTCTTCGACCATGGGCTCGTCCATGCCTTTGACTTTTTGCAGCTTGTAATTCTTGACCAGCTCTTTGCCAAACCCGAGCTTCTCGGCCAATTGGTACATGATCATGTGGTCAGAGCGGCTTTCCCACAAAGGCTCAATCACCTTCTCGCGCCATTGGATGGAACGGTTAGAAGCCGTGCAAGAGCCACTGGTTTCAAACTGTGTGGCCGCGGGCAACAAGTACACCGCGCGGTTGGGGTTGAGGTCTTCAGCTTTGCCAGGCATCGCAGCCATCGCTGCTGTGGCGGAGGGGTAAGGATCGACCACCACCAACAGGTCGAGCTTGTCCATGGCGCGCTTCATGTCCAAACCACGGGTTTGCGAGTTGGGTGCATGGCCCCAATAGAACACGCCCTTGAGGTTGCTGTCTTGATCGATGAGTTCGTTCTTTTCTAGCACACCGTCGATCCAACGCGACACGGTGATACCGGGTTTGCTCATCATGCCGGGGTTGGCGAAACGGCCTTTGAGCCAATCGAATTCGACACCCCAGGCTTTGGCAAAGTGCTTCCACGAACCTTCGACAATGCCGTAGTAACCAGGCAAGGAGTCTGGGTTGGGGCCGACGTCCGTCGCACCCTGCACGTTGTCGTGACCACGGAAGATGTTGGTACCGCCGCCTGTCTTGCCCACGTTGCCCAAGGCCAATTGCAAGATGCAAGAGGCGCGCACGATGGCGTTGCCGATGGTGTGCTGGGTTTGTCCCATACACCAGACGATGGTGCCGGGGCGGTTTTCGTTCAGCATCGAGGCGATTTTGAGAAGCTGGTCGGGCTTGACACCGCAGGCCTCTTCCACCGCATCGGGTGTCCACTTGGCCATGACTTCTTCTTTGACCTTGTCCATGCCGAACACACGGTCGTTGATGTATTTTTTGTCTTCCCAACCGTTCTTGAAGATGATGTGCAACAGACCGAACAAGAACGCGATGTCAGAACCTGAGCGAATGCGCACGTACTCGTCGGCCTTGGCCGCAGTGCGTGTGAAGCGGGGGTCGACCACGATCATCTTGCAGCCGTTTTCTTTGGCATGCAGCATGTGGAGCATGGACACAGGGTGTGCTTCTGCCGCGTTGGAGCCAATGTACAAAGCGACCTTGCTGTTTTGCATGTCGTTGTACGAGTTGGTCATCGCACCATAACCCCAAGTATTGGCCACACCCGCCACCGTGGTGGAGTGACAAATACGGGCCTGGTGGTCACAGTTGTTGCTACCGAAGTAGCTGACGAACTTGCGCAGCAAATACGCTTGTTCGTTGTTGTGCTTGGAAGAGCCAATCCAGTACACGCTATCAGGGCCGGCCGTCTTGCGCAGGTCGAGCAACTTGGCGCTGATCTCGTCGAGGGCGGTTTCCCAGCTGATGCGCTCGTACTTGCCATTCACCAATTTCATGGGGTAACGCAGACGAAACTCTCCGTGACCGTGTTCGCGCAACGCCGCACCTTTGGCGCAATGCGCGCCAAGGTTGATGGGGGAATCGAACACGGGTTCTTGGCGAACCCACACACCGTTCTCAACCACCGCATCCACTGCGCAACCCACAGAGCAGTGGGTACATACCGTGCGCTTCACTTCAATCTTGCCTGAGCCATTGGTGGCCACAGCGCCAGAAGCTTGTGCTTTTTTGACCAAAGTGAGCTGTGTGGCAGCCAAGCCCACACCAATGCCCAAACCTGAACGACGCAAGAAACCACGACGGTCAAGGGTTGGAATGGCTTGCGACAAGCCGCGCTGCAAACGACTGACGAAAGCAGAATTGCCCGCGCTCGAACTGGCGGCGGTATCGGTTTTACGTGTCAACAACATAGATGGCTCCTCACTCAAACGCGGGTGGTTTGGTAATAGCGCTTGACATGCTCGCTCAAGCTGTAGCCGCCACCGTTTTCAGGCGCTGGCGGTAATGGGTTTAGTTCAGCAGAGGGGACGCTGAGACCGGGCATCGCGGTTGCTGCAGCTGCGGCAGCGCCTGCGGCGGCGGCGCCCATAAAAAATCCACGGCGTGACGGTGTCACTTGGTCCTGGCTTTGGTCTTTTTGCATTGTTTGCTCCTCATGTGGTCGCGGGTATGCACGACATTGCATACTTTAACGACTATCTCAATTTGTCCTATACGTAAAAACGTCGAGACATCGAAAAATTCATCCAAACGTTCTAGGTGTTAACGCCAGCTTGTCACACATGCGTCAATATTCTGATCAAGGCGACAACCATCAAGCCAGCATATCGAAGCCTTGCGCCTCCACGCTGACAAACGCACGCGTCAACTCAGCCAGCGCCGAGTAGAAGCGTGCACGTGGCGTGGCTTGCAAGGCATCGCAGAACGCAGGTACCCAGGTTTGCACATGGGCAGCAAAGAATTTAGCTTGTTGCGTCAAGTTGGACACCGACACATCATCGCCGGCCACCAAAAAGCGCATCACCTCAAACACATACGACACATGGTCTTCGGTTTCCGACATGGTGGCGTCATCACGCCCCAAGCCCAGTGCAGCCAAATCGGTGCGCAATTGCGCCAGTGGTTTTTCGTTCAAAAAACCCGTCAAGAAATGCGACGCATACACATACACCTCGGGCTTGCCCACGCCGCCAAACAAGGTGTGGTGCTCGTTGTGAATGCTGCTGTCATCCATGTCGCGCGCGGCGCCCACCAGTTGACGCCAAGGCTCTTCTAAAAAACCACCCGAGGTGGGCGCCTCGGTCGCTGCCACGCGCAATTGCGCCAGCAACTCAGCGCGCGGTGGCGCATAGAACAACTCGGAGATCAAGCCGTACAGCTCAGCGCGTGCGGTTTCTTCATCGAGGGCGGAGGACAAATGCGGTTCGGTCATAGGCGTTTTATAAGATTTTTTGTTCGTCGCCGGCAGAATAAATGTCGATCACGCGGCAATCGCCGCACATCTTCAGACGTTCCAACGCGGCGCCTTGGAACATGGCATGGCCTGCGAGTTTGCCGATCATGGCTTCGATGCCTTTGAGCGTACCAAATGGCTTGCCGCAGCGTACACAACCGTATGCTTGGGTTTCATTCAAGACACGCACTTCTTTGCGTTGCGGGGTGAGCAACAGACGCGGCACCAAATTGAGCGCTTTTTCAGGGCAGGTGCTCACGCACAAACCACACTGCACACAGTTCTTCTCAACAAAGCGCAATTGGGGCGATTGTTGGTTGTCCTGCAATGCATTCGCAGGGCATGCACTGACGCAGCTCATGCACAAGGTGCAGCTGTCTTTGTTCACCTCGACGGCGCCAAACAGCGCGCCCTCTTGGGGCAAAGCCACCGCTTCAGGAGCGTTGGCTTTCATAGCTGGCGCATGCTCTAACAAGTGGTCGATGGCCAAGCCCAAGGTGCTGCGTTTTTCATTCGTCACCGCATACGTCGCCAATGGGACGCGATTGGACCAGCGGGACGCACCGCTAGAGAGGCGCTGCAACTCGGCATCCAACTCCGTCGCTTGGCTGGCACGCAGCAATTGCACAGGCGCATGGCCGGCTTGGGCATAACCCAAGCCTTCAAGCAAAGCTTGCGCCTGAGTCATTTGCGCCTGCAAGCCCTCGGTGTACTGAGGCGCTTCCTCGGCAGTTTGCAGCACCCACACCTGCGCAGCGCCATAGGCCAGCGCCGTGAGCCACACCTCCAAGCCCACACTGGCGGTGTGCCACAGCGCCACGGGAATCACATGCGCGGGCACACCTTGCGCCACCTGCAGTTGTGCCGCACGCCCCAGATCGTTGACCAAAGCTTGTCCAGCGTCTTGGCTGTGGAACAAGATGACAGCGTCTTTTCCGCCGGCCTTTTGGTAGGTGCTCAACAAAGTTTTGAGCTTGCGCCCTTGCTCGCTGGCACGCGGGTAGGCGTAAGTCAGCGCCCCAGTGGGGCAAACCGTGGTGCACGCACCGCAACCCACACATAAATTGGGATTCACCTTGATTTGTTGACGCGATTTGTCCGAGCTCACGGCCTCCGCAGAACAGATATCGACACACGCGTTGCAACCCACTTTTTCGTTGCGGCTGTGGGCGCAGAGTTTTTGCTTGTAATCAAAGAATTTGGGCTTTTCAAACTCACCCACCAGTTCGCGCAAGCGCAACAAGTTGGGGGCACTCGCTTCACGGAAGTAACCCTGAGGCAGGGCGTGGCGATGGAAGGCCGAAGACGAGCGCAAGTCCAGCACCAAATCAAACTCCGCCGTTTCTTCTTGCGGCGTGCGCTGGAAGTTGATGGCACCCACCGCGCCACAGGCGGCTACACAGTCGCGATGCGCGCTGCACTTGTTCATGTCAATTTGGTAGTCCAAACCAATCGCTTGCTCAGGGCATGCAGCCACACAGGCGTTGCAACGGGTGCACAGGTCCAGATCAATCGGGTTGTTGTTTTGCCAGGTGAGTTTGAAAGCGCCCAACCAGCCGTCGATGCGCACCACTTGGCCGCCCAACACAGGGTAGCGACGGGTCTGCGCCCCGCCAACATCGCCTGCACCTTGGGTAAAGATTGTCACGTTCAAGGTGTCGGCCAACAGCGCAGCAACTTGTTCGGCTTGGTCCAACGCGCCCAGAATCAACAAACGCCCAGCGCTTTTGAAGGTGACGGTCGGCACGGGCTCAGGGTCAGGCAAATGGGCGGCTGCCAACAGCGCCGCAATTTTGGGTGAGGCGTTTTTCGCATCCCGACTCCATCCACCGGTCTCGCGGATGTTGACAAACTTGATGACCGAGGTTTTGGCTTGCGCCTCCACAGCCAACTCGCCAAACAATCGCTGCTCTTGGGTGCAGGCCACCACCACATCGTCCGTGCCTTGCACAGCTTTTAGAAAGGCACCCGCTTCACGGCGGCACAGCGCGGTGTGCAGCGTGAGGTCTTCAGACAGGCTTTGGCCCAGCGCCTTCGGGTCGAGAGGTTGGGTTTGGTTGCAGTCGCAAATCAGCGTGGTCATGCGGGGTGGGCTCAGGGTTGGAGGGGGGATCAACAGCAGGAACGGACTGTGCCACGTTTTCTGCGACAGGTTTGTCACCTTCGTCGTCAAACAAGTTCAAAAACTGGGCACTCGCCATCTTCCGCAACATGCCCGCGGGCAGCGGGTCGGGTTGGGTGTAGTCGTCGATGTAGACGTCCATGCGGTCCATCACATTGAAGTGCGGATCGGCGAAGAGTTTTTTCATCGCCGCATTTTTGACATCGGGCGTGACGCCGCGTGCCATGAAGTCGGTGTAGTCGGACTCAGGCGTGAGTTGCTGCACATCGTCCAGGGTGGGATGAGGCTTGTCGGCGGGCGCCGTTGCAGTTGGGGCAGGCGCTGGAACGGCTGCTGATGCGGCTGGCAACGCTGTCGGGGATGACGCTGGTGTGGGTGCTGACTCTTCCAAGGGCTTGCCTTGACGCACATCCGTTTTCCGTCGCGACCAGCGGCTCAGAAAACCATCGTCATTGGCCATGACCACCCCCGCGAATTTTCTCGGTGCTGACCGACGCTGGGTTGCCAAAACGGTCTTGCAAAGGGCGGAAACTGTCGGGGCGTTTGCGTCGCTTGGCCTCCACCACCAGGTGTTCGTCCATGAACGCGCTCATCCAAGCCACCACCTCGGGTGGGGCGGGCACCTGATCGACGTTTTCTTGCGCATCGAGCCAACGGCCAGCATCGTGGTAGCTCAGGCTGACCATGGCAGGCACCGCCATCACCTCATCGGAAATGCTCGGCTCCTCTTCCATGCGCCACAACACAAACCAACACGGCGCGGGCGAGGTGGCGTTGAGGTAATAGCCTTCGGCATCGTCTTTGAACAACGCCACCGTGAAACCGGAATGCAACCAAATTTGTTCGTCATCCGTTTGACGCAAGCATCGCGGGGCTGTGCCAAAGTGTTCCTCGTGGGGCGTCAAGTCGTGCCCGATGACATCGTGCAACACCCAGCGCCAAGGCTGCCAGCGGCTCATGTCGCCCGGCACGCGCTCTCGGCGCATGACCACGGCAACTTGAAGGCTGGGGCGTTGAGACATGTCGAGGATCAAGTTTCTTTCGAGATCTTGATGCTCGGAAACTTGCTGGAAAAGTCTTTGGCTTTGGCCGCAATCTTCACAGCCACTTGGCGTGCGACGGCTTTATAGATGGCTGCAACCTCGCCTTCAGGGTCGGCCACCACGGTGGGCTTGCCGCTGTCGGCTTGCAAACGAATTTGCATGTTCAAAGGCAAGGCGCCCAAATAGTCCATGCCGTATTGCTCGGCCATCTTCTTGCCACCATCGGCGCCAAAAATATGTTCGATATGGCCGCAGTTTGTGCACACATGCACCGCCATGTTCTCGACCAAGCCGAGAATGGGCACGCCCACCTTCTCAAACATCTTGATGCCTTTCTTGGCATCCAACAGCGCGATGTCTTGCGGTGTGGTGACGATCACCGCGCCCGTCATGGGCACGCGCTGGCTCAGGGTGAGCTGAATGTCACCGGTGCCGGGGGGCATGTCGATGATCAGATAGTCGAGTGACTTCCAGTTGGTTTGGCGCAGCAACTGCTCCAAAGCTTGCGTGGCCATGGGGCCGCGCCAGATCATGGCCTCATCTTGATCCACCAAAAAACCGATGGACATGACTTGCACGCCGTAGTTCTCGAGGGGCTCCATGGTTTGGCCGTCGTCGCTTTCGGGGCGACCTTCGATGCCCATCATCATGGGCTGGCTGGGGCCGTAAATGTCGGCGTCCAACAACCCCACTTTGGCGCCTTCCGCGGCCAAGGCCAAGGCCAAGTTGGCGGCAGTGGTGCTTTTGCCCACACCGCCTTTGCCCGAGGCCACGGCGATGATGTTTTTAACCTGCGGCAACAAGGCCACGCCACGCTGCGCGGCATGCGCCACGATATCGACCGTGATGTTGGCAGACACGTTGTTCACGCCCGCCACAGTTTTGGCGGCAGCAATCAAGGCCTTGCGGAACTCCGCGATCTGGCTTTTGGCGGGATAACCCAGCACCACATCAAACGAGACGTCGCCACCTTGAATCTGCAAGTTTTTCAATGCCTTGCTGGAGACAAAGTCTTTGCCTGTGTTGGGATCGATCACCGCTTGCAGGGCAGCGGTCAGGGTTTGTTCATTCAAAGACATAAGTATTTCTTTACATAGGTGTTGCGCGCAAGTCTAGCGCGCGTCAGAGGCATGGCAACCGTTTGGGTCAAACAGGCGACTGAGCTGGTTAGTTTTTGCGCGCCACCCAATAGGTAGCACCTTCAGCGCCGTAGCGCTCGTCGTGCGGCACATCACGGTCCAACGAAAACGTGGCACCGGGCAACAGGTGTTGGGTCTGTCCGTGCAGGGTCAGCCACATTTCGCCTCGGGTCACCACAGCGTGCACGCCGAAGGGGTGGGTGTGCGTTTCCAGGACGGTGTGGGGCGCCCAGTCGCGCTCCAACACTTCGTCGAAGCCAGCGGCCAAGGACGTTTGTTTGAATTCTTCAAAGCTAGGTAAGTTCATTGGATCATTCTGCAGGAACTAAAATTGGCCCCTTCGCCTTAAGGTCTTGTTCTCAAATGTCCCAGCGCCAGCTTTTCGTCACCACCGCTCTGCCCTACGCCAACGGGAATTTCCACATCGGTCACATCATGGAATACATCCAGGCCGACATTTGGGTGCGGTTCCAGCGCATGCAGGGCCACCAAGTCGATTTCGTGGGCGCTGACGATACCCATGGCGCGCCCATCATGATCGCGGCGGAGAAAGCCGGCATCACGCCACAACAGTTTGTGGCCAACATTGCGGCGGGCCGCAAGCCCTATTTGGATGGTTTCCACATTCAGTTTGACAACTGGCACAGCACCGACGCGCCTGAGAACCACGAGTTGGCGCGTCAGATTTACCGCGATCTGCGCGACATCCCCGATTCAGAAGGCGGCTCGCTGATTGAGCGCCGCACGATCGACCAGTTCTTCGACCCCGAGAAGAACATGTTTTTGCCCGACCGCTTCATCAAAGGCGAGTGCCCCAAGTGCCACGCCCACGACCAGTACGGCGACAACTGCGAGGTGTGCGGTGCGGTCTACGCCCCCACCGACCTGATCAACCCGTTTTCTGCACTCTCCGGCGCCAAGCCCGAGCTGAAAAGCTCGGAGCATTTCTTCTTCAAACTCTCCGACCCTCGCTGCGTGGCGTTCTTGGAGAAGTGGACACAAGACGGCAAGCTGCAACCCGAAGTGGCCAACAAGGTCAAAGAGTGGTTCACCGTGCGCACCAACCCCGACGGCACGACCAGCGACGGCCTGGGCGACTGGGACATCTCGCGCGACGCGCCTTACTTCGGCATCGAGATCCCCGATGCACCAGGCAAATACTTTTATGTGTGGCTGGACGCGCCTGTGGGCTATCTGGCGTCGCTCAAGAACCTGCTGGACAAGCGTGGCGAAGACTACAACGCCT
>JACCDZ011879882.1_pt1 | contig 23355 bp, 18 predicted proteins | sample 7449551 | NCBI WGS metagenome assembly JACCDZ01 (sample SAMN15323452, study PRJNA562643) | freshwater metagenome | isolation source: river surface water | place: USA:Blue River Watershed | collected 2017-08-18 | reverse complement strand
GAAGTTCCTCGAGCTTCAATAGCTTGTCGGTTTCGCCTTCGAGCAACCGCGAGACTGGGACCCCGGTCCAGCGGCTGACCACGGCGGCAATCTCATCTTCGTCGACTTCTTCCTTCAGCAACCGGGCCGTATCCTGTTTTTTCTCCAAGTGCTGCTGCTCCAGTGCCAATTCCCGTTCAAGCTTGGGGAGCTCCCCATAACGGAGCTCGGCTACACGGTTGAGGTCATAGGCTCGCTCCGCCTGCTCGATCTTCTGCTTCATCTCCTCGATCGCCTCGCGGGTCTTGCGCAGACGGGAGACGGACGTTTTCTCTGATTCCCATCTGGTTTTCAGCGCTTGCAGGTCACGTTGCTTTTCAGTGAGTTCAGATTCCAGGGTGCTGAGCCGTGCGGCGCTTGCCGCGTCCTTCTCTTTCTTCAATGCTTCGCGCTCAATTTCCAGCTGGAGTACCTTGCGCGATACCTCATCCAGCTCAGCCGGCAGGCTGTCGATCTCAGTCCGAAGCCGTGCGGCGGCCTCGTCGACTAGGTCGATGGCTTTGTCTGGAAGAAACCGATCGGCGATATAACGATGGGACAGCTTCGCTGCAGCCACCAGCGCACTGTCCTTGATGCGCACGCCATGGTGGACTTCGTAGCGTTCCTTGAGGCCGCGTAGGATGGAAATGGTGTTCTCCACTGACGGCTGATCCACCAACACTGTTTGGAAACGGCGTTCCAAGGCGGCGTCTTTTTCAATGTGTTTTCGGTATTCGTCCAGCGTCGTGGCACCGATCAGGTGCAACTCGCCTCTCGCCAGCATCGGCTTCAACAGATTGGCCGCATCCATTGCCCCTTCGGCTGCTCCGGCCCCGACGACCGTGTGCAATTCGTCGATGAAGAGGAGAATCTGACCGTGAGACGATTGGATCTCTTTCAGGACGGCTTTGAGCCGTTCCTCAAATTCACCGCGAAATTTGGCGCCGGCGACAAGGGAACCCATATCCAGGGCAAAGAGTTTCTTGTGTTTGAGGCTTTCGGGGACATCGCCTTTCACGATTCGAATTGCCAGTCCTTCAACAATCGCGGTCTTCCCAACACCTGGTTCCCCGATGAGCACTGGGTTATTCTTCGTCCGGCGTGAGAGGATCTGGATCACACGGCGGATTTCATCATCGCGTCCGATGACGGGATCGAGTTTGCCCTGTCCGGCCAGTTGGGTTAACTCTCGACCGTATTTCACCAGTGACTGGTATGTGCTTTCAGGATCCTGGCTGGTGACCCGTTGGTTTCCACGCACCTGCTGCAATCCCGCCAAGAGACGGTCTCTGGTAATGCCCAGCTTCTTGAATATTCCTCCTTCCTGCACCATGGCAAGGAGGACATGCTCGACGCTCAGGAAATCGTCTTTCAGCGACTTCTGCTCCTCCTCCGCACGATTGAGAACGTGGGTGAGGCGGTTGGCAATGTGAACCTGACCCGGAGCTGCCCCTGAACCTTGCACTTGAGGGAATTTTGCCAACGCGTGTTCGACGGCTTGCCGCACGGCAGGCAGCGCGAGGCCGGCACCTTCCAGTAAGGCCGGAGTGGTCCCGCCCTCCTGTTCGATGAGCGCTAAGAGGACATGTTCCACCTCAATGCCTTGATGACTTCTCCGCTGGGCGTGTCCCGAGGCGGACTGCAGGGCCTCCTGCAACTTGACCGTCATTCGATTCATGTCCATGGTGATCCACCTCTAAAATGGTGACATTCATCCTCGCTCTGATAAACAGTGATAATCATTTGGCGCAATAAGTCAACCTGGAAGGGCTGTTCTGCCTGCAATAGCGTGACTAGTGCTTGACCTCTTGCCCGATCCCGACTAGGGTACGCACCAGCATGAGCAATCTCGCCTCGGCTACGGTCCAACTCTATCGACATGTTTTGCACGCGACGTGGCGTTCGCTGACCAAAAGTTGGATAGCAATGGTCGCGCTCATTCTCTTTGGGTTGCTGTTTTTGGGTATTGCAAAAATCGCTGCCCCGTTGGGGATGGCCGGTGGTTTTATACTCGGTATCGTGAATGCCCTTCTGGTGGGATCCACCCTCCGGTTGATCGAACAGTCGCTGAGCGCGTCGCGCACTCTTGGGTTCAAGGACGTAACGGAAAGCTTCGGGCATTACTTTTGGGACGTGATCGGTGTTGGTTTTATATTATGGTTGCCGACGCTCTTGCTCGATATGGGTTTGCAAGCCAATCCGGCATATGGTCAATTTCTTCTCTCCGCATTCCTGCTCTTGGTCTTCATCCTGCTGAACCCAGCGCCGGAAGTGATTTATCAGGTGCGACACGACTCAACGCTTGAGGTGTTCAAGACATACTATGAATTTGTGGTGGAACATTGGGTCGAATGGTTTCTCCCATTCGTCCTGCTTATCTTGCCGGTGGTGCTTTCTCCGAGTGGGCTGCAAGAATTTTTTTCGCTGTCCGGTCGTGCTGGTCGAGGAGCAGGGCTTGACTTCCTTCAAATTCTCATGCTGCCACTGACTGCAATCGGAGGGTGGCTGTCTTACCTTGGGCTTGATTCGGAGGGGCAGGAGATTGTGCTTCTCTTCCTTACTCCACCAGTCGCAATGGCCATCTTGTTGTTCCGTGGCCATCTTTTCGCGTCACTGCATGGGTCATCCAGAAGGCAACGGCTCTTTTCTCACCAATACGATACTAGACAGTAACTGTCTGGGACAGATTTTCTCCGAAGAATCGGGTCGCTTCGAGACATGTTTATCTCCAGGCAGGGGCATGCCCTTGTGGTCGGAAGCTGAAATAGTGTATGGAACAGCATACACATGAGTTCTGCCCATCTATGACCTAGTCCGAGCGAGGCACGGACTTATGCGACTTTCAATATTTTCGAGACTGGTTTTAACCTCCCTGGTCATTATTGCAGTGATGGGGGGAGTGAATCTCTACGCACTGTTTCAACTTCGACAGTTGACGGCCATGAGTACCCAAATGGCCTCGTATCACTACCCCGCCGTCGAATCCGCCAAAAGGCTCTTAGGGTCGCTGTTTGCCCAACAGAATAATGAAAAGAAGTTTCTTGCCACGAAAGATCCCACATTCCGCACCAACTTGACTGAAGAAGTTGAAGAGTTTCAGCGGGTGCTTCACCTGTTGCGAGGGCAGGAAAGTTCCACCCGAGGATTGACGCTTTTGCAAGAGACGGGTGAGTTGTTGAAAGAACGATCACGATTATTTGACAGTACCGTTCAAGCGGCAACAAGGTCGACCCATCCTGCGATTTCAGACTATGAAAGCAAACGCGATAGCCTCACAGACCGTATGTCTTTCACGTTGCAGAGTTATATCGATCTTCATGAGGCTCGAGTCAGTGTCGGGGTGACCGAATCGCGCGCAAGTGCCGCCCAAGCCGAGGCGGTAACGGAGCAGCTTGTTCTTGTAGCGTTGATGTTCGGATTGGGGCTGGCCGGAGTGGCAAGCTATACGATTCTGCGTCCTCTCCGAGAGCTGCAGGGACATATCAAGCAGATCGGACAGGGGAATTTTGGGGCATCCCTCACAATCAAGGCTCCGGCCGAACTCCGTGAGTTAGTAGATTCCGTGAACTGGATGGGCCGGAAGCTCCAAGAAATCGACGAGATGAAAACGGATTTTCTTGCACACGTGTCCCATGAATTGCGAACACCCATGGCATCAATTCAGGAGGGGACGAACCTTTTACTTGACGAGATTCCGGGGCCGCTGATGCCTGAGCAACGTATGACACTTCGGATCATGGCTGACAGCAGCAAGCGGCTGATGCATCTCATCGCCACGATTCTAGATTTGTCGAAAATGGAAGCCGGGATGATGGAGTATCGGTTTGTCCCGGTTAATCTCCAGCGGATTGTTGACATTTCCATGAATAAAATTCGGTTGCTTGCTGATTCTAAGCATGTCCAATTGGTTTTGGAGCATGCTGGACAGCGGGCTTGGGTCAAGGCGGATGCGTCCCGGCTGGAACAGGTCTTGGACAATCTGTTGTCCAATGCGCTGAAGTTCAGCCCCGAAGGGGGTGTGGTGAAGGTGTATCTGAAGCCAGATCTGCAGGCTGGTGTACTGGAGGTCGCAGTCTCAGATACGGGGCCTGGTATTGCATCAGAGGATCTGCCACATATCTTTGAGCGCTTTTACCAGGGCCGTACCAAGGTCAAGCAGAGCGCAGGAAGTGGGTTAGGGTTGGCATTGGTCAAGAATGTTGTCGAAGCTCATGGAGGGAGGATCTGGATCGAAAGCGAGAGAGGGAAGGGGGCAACTGTACGGTTTATCCTACGGTTGACGAAATCGGAAGGGAAAGGGGAACCGTGAAAACGAAGACATATCTTATGACGATCAGTTACTGCGTTCTGCCTTTTTTTCTGGCCTCATGTGCAGCGTGGACGACGTCCGCCCCGATCTCTCGCCCCTATTTTGTCACTGATCCAGGAGAAGCTGCTAGTTTTCAATCGCTTGCAAAGAAACAGGAGGATTTAGTGTCGCGATGTGCCCAATCACGCTCTTGCGATCAGGTGTATTTTACGCGTGGACTTCTTGGGCTCTATGAAAGTCGCGAAGTTGCAGCGAAATACTTTGAAAAAGTTCTGACCGTTACTCCAACAGGACCGGTTGCAAGGACGAGTAAGGCCTGGCTGCAAGTCATCAAAACCCCCGTTGTTTCTGGGCAGAAGGGATGGCCGGAATCCGTACTGACTGCCTCTGCGATTGCGGACGCGCACACATCATTAGCGATGGTAACGGATCGTCTGGTTCGGAACTTGCTTGATGAGCAGGTGTTGATCCAACAATTCCATGCCTCGAAGGATGATGAGTCGGAGGCGATGGAGGCGTTGCAGCGGGAGTTGGCGGAGCGAGATCGCAGAATAGAGACGCTCCTCTCCAAGAAAGATTCGACCAGGGGATCGGCAGATCCTGTCGCGCTGCAAAAACAATTGGCTGAACGAGATAAGAAGATTGAAGAGCTGTCTTCTCAACTTGAGGCGTTGAAACGAATCGATCAAGAAATGCGCGAGAAAGTTCGTCCGATCCGTCCCCCGTTGACGACGGTTCCTAGCCCAGGTCCAGAAACCACACCCTAAATGAAAGCCAGAAAGATTAGGTAATCATGGAGTCAAAAGACATCGAGCGAGAGAACATTCTTGTCATTGATGATGACGAGGGGTTGTTGCATTTGCTGAAAATGCGGTTGTCCGCGATGGGATTTTCCGTCACATCTCGTACCACGGGACAGGAGGCGGTTGAGGCAACGAAACACACGACGTTTGATTTGGCGATTACTGATCTCCGCCTTCGAAATGAAAATGGGCTGGATGTGACCGAAGCGTTGTTACAAAACCAGCCGGGACTTCCGGTCATCATTTTAACGGCCCATGGCAGTATTCCCAACGCGGTGGAGGCGATGCAACGCGGGGCGTTCGGGTATCTGACAAAACCGTTCGATGATAAAGAGCTCAAGGAGACGATCGATAAAGCGCTCACTCAACGGCGGATGAGTCGTGAGATCGATCGACTCAAATCGTTAGTCAAGGAGCTCTATGGGCTGGAGAATGTCGTGGCGCGTAGTTCGGCGATGCAACAGCTCTTTCAACAAATTGGCCAGGTTGCTGAATCAGATGCGACCATCCTGCTCTTTGGCGAGACTGGTACCGGTAAGGAGGTTATGGCGCGCGTCATTCATGCGAACAGTCGCCGCAGTAAAGGTGCGTTCGTGGCGCTTAACTGTGCTGCCATTCCGGAAACACTGTTTGAGAGTGAGTTGTTTGGGCACGTGAAGGGTGCCTTTACGAGCGCCCATGGTGCAAAGCGAGGACTTTTTCAAATGGCCCATGGCGGGACGCTCTTTCTTGATGAAATCGGTGAAATGCCGCTCTCAATGCAGGTGAAGTTGTTGCGTGCCGTCCAGGAACGGGAGATCAGAGAGGTTGGATCGGAGACGTCCGTTAAAGTCGATGTGCGCATTCTTGCAGCGACGAATAAAGATCTCGCCGAGGCAGTGAAGAGCGGAGCATTCCGTAACGATCTCTACTATCGGATTTCGGTGGTTCCTCTATTCATTCCCCCGTTGCGTGAGCGGCGAGATGATATCCCGTTGCTCGCTCAGTATTTCCTTCAGCAGAGCATGAAGCGATCCAATAAGGATGTCAAAGGGTTTACGCCTGCTGCGCTTCATCGGTTGGTGATCAATCCCTGGCCGGGTAATGTACGTGAGTTGGAAAATGCGGTCGAGAAAGCAGTGGTGATGTCGCAGCAAGAAATGTTGACGCCAGATTTGTTTCCGGCAGTCAGTGCGTCGGCTGAGTCGCCACTCAAGCCGCTTACAGAGGCGAAGGAAGAGTTCGAACGCACCTACCTAAAGAATGTGCTGCATTTGACGGGTGGCAATATCTCCCGTGCTGCTCAATTTGCGGGGCGATATAGGGCTGACTTCTATAAGATGCTCAGGAAGTATGGACTCCATCCTTCGACTACGAAGGGAAGACCCGAGGCAGAGGTCGATGAGTTGGAAGGCGAGGAGCATTTGACGGAAGCAGAACGATAAGGTGGGTACAGCTGAGATAAGGTTTGATTTCTTCGCAGTTCTGAGCAGAAGTCATGTCTGCGTTCATATGAATGATAGGGCGGTCTTGAAGAAGACCGCCCTATGCAATGCTCTCTCAGGATCAGTAGACGCTCTTGCTCACCTCGTTTGAATATCCGCTTTCATTTCCCGCGATATCAAAAGCCGTCACGACAAAGAAATACGTTGTTCTGGATTGAAGGCCTGTTGCTTGGTAGCTTGTCACATTGCCACGAAGCATCGCGATGACATTTGCTTGATCATATTTCCCCGAGACTGTTGAACGGTAGACCTTGTATCCCGCCAGAGCTGTTTCGCTATTGGCCTTCCACGTCAATGTTGCGGATGAACTCGACGGAGCATTGAGTGTCAGCGTGATCGTTACAGTCTTGATGGTGTTTCCGCTGGTCACTGTAACGGTTGCCAGGTTCTCTCCCTGAATTGCCTTTGAGGTATCCACGTTGGCGGTGATTGTTCCATTGGCAGATCCAGAAGTCTGACTGAGCGAAAGCCATGCGGCGGTTTTTGTTGCTGTCCAGGATCCACTGGCCTGCACGGCGATGGCCTTGCTCGCTGGGTTGGCCAGCCCTTGGGTTGCCGTAAAGGCAAGGCTATTTGATGAGAGGGTCAAGGAACCGGATGAGAGCGTCAGCGTCACGCCGATTGTTCTTGTCGTGCTTCCGGCCGTCACGGAAATGGTAGCATTATTGATCTGCGTTGAAACACTTCCGAGGTCAACACTTGCGATAATTGTCCCGTTGCCGGAACCGGAGGTCGTGTTCAACTTAAGCCAGGCAGCGTTGACGCTGGCCGTCCAGTTGCCATTTGCTGTGACGTTCACAGATTGGTTGGCCGGATTGGAGCCGCCTGACACGCCTGTATAGGTCAGTGATGATGGACTGAGTGTGATCGAGGTCGGCGCCGGCGTCACGCTCAAGGTGACGGAGATTGCAACGGGTTGCGCGCCAGGTGCACTAAGCGTGATGGTACCGGTGTGGGTACCGACGCCGAGTGAGCCCAGCACGGGGGTAATGGTGACAGTGCCATTACCGGTGCCAGTCGTCGACGAGAGGGTAAGCCAGGCGGCATTGTCACTTGCGGTCCAGCTGAGCGTGCCACTGCCAGTATTGCGGATGTTCAGTAGTTGAGGAGCCGGGTTACTTCCATTCTGTTGAGCGGTAAACGACACACTAGTGGAGCTCACGCCAATAGCTGGAGGGGCAGGTGCAGGCGTTACGCTGAAGGTGACAGGGATTGCAACGGGTTGCGCGCCAGGTGCACTGAGCGTGATGGTGCTGGTGTGGGTACCCACGCCGAGAGAGCCGAGGCTGGGGGTAATGGTCGCGGTGCCATTCCCGGTGCCGGAGGTGGGTGAGACTGCCAGCCAACCAGCATTGTCACTTATGGTCCAGCTGAGCGTGCCACCGCCAGTATTGCGGATGCTCACTACTTGGGGAGCTGGATTATTTCCACTCTGTTGAGCGATAAACGACAAATTGGGGGAGCTCACGCCAATAGCTGGGGGGACAGGTTTAGGCGTCACGGTGAAGGTGATCGGGACAGAAACCGGCTGTGCGCCGGGGGCACTGAGTGTGATGTTGCCCGTGTGGGTGCCGACTCCGAGGGAGTCGTTGACAGGGCTGATGGTCACAGTGCCATTCCCGGTACCTGAGGCAGGGCTTAGAGCCAACCATGATGTGTTTGTTGTGGCATTCCAGTTCAACGTTCCCCGACCTCGGTTGCTGACGGTCAAAACTTGTGGAGATGGCGCACTCCCCTGTTGACTGCTAAACGATAGGACAAGAGAGTTCAGTGCGATAGCAGGCGACGGATTGGTTGGTGTAGTAAGCCGTCTCAATGCTGGCATTCGAGACATCAGTCTCGAGTTGGGTGTCGGAGACGTCGTGGTGATAGAGGGGGCATCGGTTGCCGCAAAGGCACTAGGGATTCGCACGATCGTCGGGTCGAATAGACTGGAAACCATGCAGAATCCAATGGGGAACAACAACAATTGCCGAATGTGCTGGCGCATTGCTTGGATCCTCCTTGCGAGTGAATCGTGAAGCGAACGATTCACGTTGAGGCTGGATCTTGAGCAAGTCGAGTGCCGTGCTCGATGGCCAAATCGGTTTAGGCTGGTAACCACGTCTAGTGAAAGGATTTTCAGGCATTTGGATACCAGAGGAGGTACAGGTCGTGTACAGGGGCTCTATGTGTCATTACTGAAAATCGAGAATGATACGGTCTTCAGGAGTGTACAGATAATAAAATAGTTCATGTATGCCATGTAAGTTATTGATATATAATGTTGCTATAGTCATTTGAAAAGTCGTCTTATTCTGATCGTATTGATATATCTGGGCATCTTGATTGGTAATTGAGGTTCATCCTACGGAATTATGGTATGTGTTAGGAGTGACAGCGATTGGAAGAGGGAAATCTCTATACAAGACCATGCACTTTCTTGACGATCTCGGTATCTTCTGCCATTGTTATCACCGTTCCCATTGTGGCTAATGTCTGGGAGGATGTGAAAGGATATGAATAAAGGGGAAGCACGCTCAATTGCAGTGGTTGGGTTGGGTTATGTCGGTCTTCCAATCGCCGTGGCGTTTGGGAAAATTGGTCCGGTTGTTGGATTCGACGTTAACAAGAAGAAAATAGAGGAATTGCAGAAGGGAATTGATCGGACCGGCGAAGTGTCAAAAGAAGATCTTGGGCTTGCACAGGTCCGATATACCTCGGAGCCAGCCGATCTGAAATCCGCGAACTTTATTATTGTCGCTGTACCCACACCGATTAACGATGCGCTACAGCCTGATCTCACGGCGTTGCAGAAGGCCTCCGAGCTGATTGGGCGAAACTTGTCACGGGGCGCCATCGTGGTCTATGAGTCGACTGTCTATCCTGGCGCGACGGAGGAAATCTGTTTGCCGATTTTGGAAAAAGCCTCGGGCCTGAAGGCCGGGGTCGATTTTAAATTGGGCTATTCACCGGAGCGAATCAATCCAGGAGATAAGGAACATACGCTTGCCAAGATCATCAAGGTTGTATCCGCACAGGATCAGGACGCGTTGGATATCGTGGCGGATACCTATGCGCTTGTTGTCGCAGCAGGTATTCATCGTGCATCGAGCATCAAAGTCGCGGAAGCCGCCAAGGTGATTGAAAATACTCAACGAGATTTGAATATTGCCTTGATGAACGAGCTGTCGTTGATCTTTCATCGACTGGGGATCGATACCAGATCAGTTCTCGAGGCTGCGGGGACAAAGTGGAACTTTCTTAAGTTTTCCCCAGGCCTCGTCGGTGGTCATTGTATTGGTGTGGATCCATATTATTTGACTTCAAAAGCGGAATCAGTGGGATATCATCCGGAAGTCATTCTTGCCGGCCGTCGTATCAACAACGGGATGGGCAAGTTCGTGGCCGAACAGACTATGAAATTGCTCAGTCAGTTATCTCGCCCGGCCAATGAATTGCGTGTAGGCGTGCTTGGTTTGACGTTCAAGGAAAATGTGCCAGACCTTCGCAATAGCAAAGTGCCTGATATTATCCGTGAGCTTCATGAGTACGGCGTGCAGGTGCTGGTCCATGACCCCATTGCTGAAGAGGAAGAAGCGATGGCGGAGTATGGTATTCATTTGGTTGGGTGGGACCAGCTGAAGGATCTTGATGGGTTGATCGTTGCCGTCGCACATAAGCGGTTTTCTGATATGAGCTTCCAAGACTTGGTGAGGCCGCTTCGGAACCGGAACCAGGGTGTTCTGATCGATGTCAAGAGCATCTTTGATTCGGTTCAAATCCCTGCCTCCCTAAAATACTGGCGATTGTAAGAGCCAATGTGACTGACCTGCCATCAGGTAATCCTGAACGTATCCTCGGAACGTCCTGCTTACATCGAATGTGAGTGGGTAGTTCATCCAGTCCTCTCTACTTCAACTTCTGGCCTTTTCCTTTGAACCTGTTTTGATCCGTAGTATAAGAAATTGAAGGAAGGGTGCTCTCACCCTTCCTTTCTGCCTATTTCATCCCGTATGAGTGAGGTGTTGTGACTCGTCATCAGAACGCGTGTCCGTATTCTCACCTTGTACGCACGGTCCTGGGTTTTAGCGCCTTGTGGATCACGGGCTGCTCGCTCTTTGTCTCGCCGGACATCAAGCGCGGAGATCAGCACCTCGCCTCAGAGCGATGGGAGGAGGCGAGTCTTGCCTACAAGCAGGCGTTAAAGGACGATCCGTTTAATGTTGCTCTGCAAGGTAAGTATGCATTGGCTCGCGGACGTACTGCAGCCGGGCACGCTGAGCGGGGGCGCACCCTCCTCAAGGAAAGGCAGATTGATCTCGCGCTGGAAGAATTCAAACGCGCGCTGGCGATCGTACCTTCTAACTCAGAATATCAGGCAGGATTTCAGGACGTGACTCGTGTGAGGGAGTCCCGGTCTCAGTACCGTGAAGCTGAGCGATTGGCGCAACTTGGACGAATTGAGGAAGCATTGAGTAGATTTGCACGCGCTGCAGAGCTCGATCCCACATACCAAGAGCCGTTAGAGAGCATCAGTCGTCTTACCGAAGAACAGCAAGCCCATACGAGGGCTGAGCGTTCGAGGCAGCCTGTCACGCTGAAGTTCAAGAATGCCGGCATCAGAGAAGTGCTGGAAGGGGTGGCGAAGACTGGTGGGTTCACCCTGGTGTTCGATAAGGATGTTCGGAACGACCCGATATCAATCTCCGTTCAGGAGACACCGTTCGAAGACGCCTTGCAGCTGATTCTCAATAGTAACAGCTTATTCTCCAGGCAGGTCTCGCCGGCGGTTTTAGTAGTCAGTCCAGATACTAAGCAGAAGCAAGAACAGTATCAGGATCTGATGATCAGAACATTCTATCTGTCGACGGCCAAGGCTAAGGATATGGTGCTGTTGCTCAAGAGTATGTTGGATTCGAAGCGGATGCACGCGAATGAACAGCTGAATGCCATTGTCATGCGTGATCAACCGGAGAAGTTGGAACTTGCCGAGAAGATTATTCTGGCCAACGACCGATCCGAACCGGAAGTGCTCTTTGATCTGGAGGTGCTGGAGGTCAATCGAACAAAAGATCAGAAGTATGGACTAAGCTATCCCAAGCAAGCCGGAGCCGGGTTGGTGGCGGCAGGGTTCGCAGGGCCATTGGCGGCTGAGGCGGTGCATATGACGTATCGGCAACTGACCGATCTGGGACCCAGTAATTATCTTTTCAAACTGCCAACCACGATGCTGCTGGATTTTTTCAAGCAGCAATCCGACGCCAAGACCCTCGCGTCACCGAAGGTCCGCGTCATGAATAACAAGAAGGCGGAGATTAACATCGGAGATAAACAACCGATTCTTCTTTCAACCACCAATGTGCTGCCTGGACAAGCCACAACCGGAGCCGTTCCGACGACGTCTACGGTCACATCGATAGAATTTCGGGATACGGGTGTCAAGTTGACCGTTGAGCCTTCGATCCGACTGGGTAATGAATTATCGTTGAAGATGAAAGTCGAAGTTGTTCGAGTTGGAGAGAAAGAGATCCTCCAGGATGCTCCCCGCATTCAGCAATTCAAATTCGGGAATCGTTCAGCCGAAACGACGCTGAGTATGCGTGATGGAGAGACCATCGTCCTTGGCGGACTTTTGCAAGAAGAGGACAAACGAACAAGAGTGACGGTGCCATGGATCGGCGACTTGCCGCTGATTGGAAATATGCTGAGCTCATTTGAGACAAAGCGTGTCACAACCGAAGTGATTCTCACCATTACGCCCCATATTGCTCAACCAGCCTTTCCCCCAGGAGGCAGCAATCATGCTTTTTGGTCCGGTACCGAATTTAATTATGCGACCAGTCCAGTCTTTTCTGGCTCGTCCTCAAAGATGCCGGCTCTGATGGGGGGTGCTACTGCAAAAAACATTTTCCGGGATACAGTGATGGAGAAGGCAAATGGACGGCAGAGAGGGGATCGCTCCCTAGCCCAGTTGGCGACCCCTGGGCCGCAAGTAGTTATCAAGCCGGAAGACTCGATTGTCCAATTCGGGAAGGAAGTCACACTCTCCATCGTAGATGGCCAACTCCGCCCATCTGGCGAAAGCGCTTTTAGGTTGGAATATGACCCCAGTATCCTGCAATTCAAACGATTAGACGATGCAGAGTTAACTAGGAACGGTGAAGTTGCCAGGGCCAGCAGTGAAAAGGAACCAGGTAGCATTATGTTCCATGTGGCTCACTCTGCTGGACAAGTACCACGGACCGTGGGGGTCACCTTCCTGGCAAAGGCGCCAGGGGTTTCCCCAGTCCGCGTGGAACTGTTGGATTCCGGTACGCCCGTGCAGGCCTCACTTGGAGCCGTTGGGACAGGTGTGGTGCGAGTTCGGTGAGGGAGGATGGATTCACCCTGGTTGAGATCCTCGTTGCCATGACGATTCTTGCCATTCTGGCGTCAGTGGCGATGCCACTGAGTAAGGTCTCGACGAAGCGGACACAGGAGATTGAACTGCGTCAACAGCTTCGAACGATTCGAAGTGCCATTGACTTGTTCAAGTTGGAATGGAACCGTGACGGAGATGTGTTGCTGGGACCTGCTTGTGTAAAAAATAGGTTGGTGTGCAAGGAAGTTTCAGGTCAGTACGGTTATCCCAAGAGCCTTGAGACGTTGTTGGGGGTAAAGCTGACGGGCGAAGAGGCCACCGTTCGGGGTACGACGATGAGACGGTACCTGCGGAGCATGCCGATGGATCCATTGACCGGGAAGGCGGACTGGTTGATGCGCTGTTACAAGGATCAACCCAAGCCAATCAGTTGGTGTGGTGAAGATGTTTATGATGTCATGACACAAAGCGAGGCAGTCGCAATTGATGGCTCAAAATATCAGGATTGGTAGAGCAACCGGGTGGAATGCGAACGGTTTTACGCTGGTTGAACTCATGATTGTTGTCTCCATCATTGGCATTCTCGCTACTATCGCAGCTCCGTCCTACCAGTCCTCATTGATCAAGGCGAGGGAAACGGTATTGCGGCAGGATCTGTTCACGCTGCGTGACTTATTGGACCATCACCGTGCGGACCAGGGGAAGTATCCGCCATCGTTGGAGGGGTTGGTGGCGACGGGGTATCTTCGGGCTCTCCCCAAAGATCCGTTCACGAATTCTTCTAGTTCTTGGCAAGAAATAAGCGATCAGACGGAGGGTGGTATTTTTGATGTGTATTCGGGGTCGGATCTTATTGGGACCAATGGAGTGCCCTATAACAAGTGGTAATTCAGGTATGAGTGTCAACGGTCGTACATTGTGTTGCCTATGCAAGGCTTTCCAATGGAACGAAGCATGGAGAAGTTTTGGCATTGGGCTGATTCTACTCAACCTTGTAGCTTGTCGCGCTCTTGATCTTCATGGCGGCCCAAGCATGTCTGATCTTCAACTCACGGTCGATGTGCTCAACGTATCGTTGAAAGATGCGCAGCGCGAGATGGCGGAATTGCGTGCAGAAGTCGAGGCACGGAACCAGGAGCTGGCTGAGACGCAGGTGATTCGGGCGCAGCTCGAAGGGCGCGTTCGAGAAGCGGAGCATCGGTTGAGTGAGGCTCGTCATGTGATTGGTTTACAGCGGGAAGAGTTAGCTGAGTCCAGGGCTGATCGAGAGCGAACCGCACGGACGGGCGCAGTGCTCCAGGGCCAGCTCAAACAGCTGAGAAAACAACTCTCAAGGCTCGAGAAACAGGCGTCTGGAGATGTTTCTCCGACCATCATGGATCTTCCGGTAGAGAAGCAACCGAGGCCAGTGTCGGTAGGTATGAAAGAGACCGTATCGCTCGGCGATTCTCCGGAAGGTCGTCGAGTCCCCTCACCGTTGGATGAGGCAATGTCTGGCGCAATTTCGGTTGACCGAGGAGAGATTCTGGCTCAATCGTTGACCCTCGCAACGCGCTCACGAGTGGTGATCAAGCATGGAGATACGTTGTGGAGCCTTGCCAAACAATATCGTACCTCTGTGTATCAGCTCATGGCAGCCAACGCGCTCTCTAGAGACTATATTCAAGCGGGGCAGAGCCTGTGGTTGCCGGAGGCGGGCACTGATGGATCTGAGTTCGAACCAAGGTAATCCTCTCGGAGGAATCCACCGATTGGCGCTGAAGGGCCTGAGCTATGGCAGTATTTGCATACCGAGTCGCGCGACCTGACGGATCCATGATCCAAGGCTCTCTGGAAGGAGAAGGGGAAGCGGCCGTTCGCGCGAAACTAGAATCACAAGGATTGTTGGTTTTCACCCTCCACCGCAGTGGGGCACAGTCAAAACCAAGCCGGCGATCGTGGTCGTTCGGCGGACTTCCTCTCGGGCAGTTCATGATTTTTAATCAGGAGCTGTTGGCGCTCATCAAGTCCGGGTTGCCGATCTTACGAGTCTGGGACTTGCTGATCGATCGAGCGGGGCATCCAGGATTTCGGCAGGTCTTACGAGAAGTGAAGGAAGATATCCGAAGTGGTGCCTCCGCCTCAGACGCGTTAGCTAAACATTCCTCCTATTTCCCGAACTTATATGTTGCGACCATCAAAGCTGGTGAGCAGTCGGGCAATCTTTCGGAGGTGTTGCAGCGCTACGTAGCATATCTGAAGCTCATGATCGGGCTTCGTCAAAAAATGACGAAGGCGATTTCTTATCCGATCTTTCTCATCGTACTCGGTGTGGCCGTGATCGGGTTCCTGGTGGCCTATGTGATGCCGACGTTTGTTTCCGTCTATGGAGAGACAGGGAAGACCTTGCCCTGGGCGACGCAGCTCTTGTTGCAGCTGGTTGCACATGCAGAGGTCTGGGGTTTGGCCACGATGATCGCCCTGGCCGGGCTAATACTTGGAATGCGTAGCTATTATAGGACTTCTGCAGGGCAGCTTATGATTGACCGTTTGATACTGACTCTTCCACTGGTGGGAACGATCGCGGTGAAACATAACACCGTGCAGTTCACGAGAACATTGGGAACCATTCTTGCCGGAGGAACCCCAATTGTCGATGCTTTGCAGGGGGCACGAGCAGCTGTCTCAAATCGTTTTATATCCTCTCGTCTGGCTGGAGCCGTTGAGGAGATTCGCGAGGGAACAACGTTAGCCGATGCCTTGGAGCGCTGTCAGGTATTGCCCAAGCTCGTGATTGAAATGTTGTCGGTCGGTGAGGAGACGGGGTCACTCGAAGCCATGCTGAAGGATGCTGCGGAATTTTATGAATCGGATTTGGATACACAACTCGGCCAGCTTACGACCTGGATGGAGCCTGCGTTGCTGCTTGTGATGGGAGTTCTGGTGGGTGGGATTGTGATCGTGATGTATCTTCCCGTTTTTCAAATGGCTGGAGCTGTGGGCGGCTAGACTACGGGGGGCGAGGGAGAATCGATGAGGCTTTGGGAGATCGTGCATGTCACGTAGCCTAGCGCGGCCGAGCTTGGCGGAGGTCTTGGTCAGTCAGGGTGTGCTTACGAGGCACAAGGTGGAAGAGGTATTCCGTCGTGTCAAGGGAGTGCCAGCTGCACTCGGGAAGGCATTAACCGATGATGGACTTCTGTCGGAAGACCAGCTTGCTCATGCGTTGGCCAGTCAATACGGGCTAACGTACGATCCATTGACGAACTTTCGGGTCAATCCTCAGTACTATGAGTCCATCTCGATCAAATGGATGCAACGCGTTCCGTTTGTGCCTCTGACCGAGCAGGCCGGCGTGTTGACGATTGCTGTGGCGGAACCCCACAACCTGCTTGGTCTGGACGAATTAGAATTGCTGCTTGGAAAGCCGTTGGAGCTTGTTGTGAGTTCCAGAAGCGCCATCATGGCAGCGCTGGAACGCAGTGAAGGGTCGAGCCAAGTGCTCCGTGAGTTTGAAGCAGAGTATCGATCAGTCTTGATCAAAGAAGATGAGCGAGGGGAGGAGATACTCGCTCTGGATCATGCTGGAGAAGACCAAAGCCCGACGGTCAAACTGCTGGACTCAATTCTATTGAACGCGATGCAACGCCGAGCGAGTGATATCCACATCGAGGCAGCGGATCGTACGACCAACGTCAAGTTGCGTGTCGATGGGATTCTTGTTCCGGCTATGGAACCGTTGGACATTCGATTGCACGCTCCCCTGGTGTCTCGCCTCAAAGTCATGTCTGAGCTCGACATTGCGGAGCGCCGTGTGCCTCAAGATGGAAGTTTCCGCATGAGGCTCGATCGAAAAACGGTGGATTTCCGCGTGTCCATCTTGCCTAGTGTCTTTGGGGAGTCCGTGGTCATCAGAATCTTGGATCGCGACTCCATTGCGACCGGAGTTTCAGACTTGAAGCTCGAGCGCCTTGGTTTCAATCTGGAAGATCTGAAGCGATTTAGAAAATCGATCACACGCCCACATGGCATGGTGTTGGTGACCGGGCCGACGGGAAGTGGGAAGACGACAACACTGTATGCCGCTATCTCTGAAATGAACACCCTAGAAGACAAGCTGATCACGATCGAAGATCCGGTTGAATATCAACTGTCGGGCGTCGTTCAGATTCCAGTCAATGAAAAAAAAGGACTCACCTTTGCCCGAGGCCTTCGGTCTATTCTCCGTCACGATCCGGATAAGATTATGGTTGGGGAAATTCGAGATGCTGAGACCGCGCAGATCGCGATTCAGTCCGCCCTGACAGGACATCTGGTTCTGACGACGGTTCATGCCAACAACGTCTTTGATGTCATCGGACGCTTCGCCTCGATGGGGATTGACGCCTATAATTTTCTGGCTGCCCTCAACTGTGTGCTGGCTCAACGACTGGTTCGAATCCTGTGCCCCTCGTGCCGGACTCCAATGAAAGCACAGCAGGCCCTGATTGAGGAATCAGGGTTGGACTATAACCAGTACAAGGACACGCTGTTTTACGAAGGACCAGGGTGTCCGCAGTGTCATGGGACTGGATACCGAGGGAGAAAATGCATCACGGAATTTCTGGATTTGACCGATGAGATCAAGGAGATGATTCATGCGGAACGCCCACTCTCTGAAATCAGGTATCGAGCGGTCACCGATGGGATGATTACGCTTCGGCAGTCGGCCCTCAAAAAAGTCTTGAATGGCGAAACGTCGCTTCGCGAGATCAATCGTGTGACGTTCAGCGAGGAAGGCTAGCGAGATGTGGGATTGGATGAGGCGTCGGCCACCGCGGTGTTTGAAATTTGGCACTGACTCGCTCGGATGGGCAGAGTGTGAGAGAAGCTGGTGTGGGCGTCTTCGCCAGAGGTGCGGCATGTCTCCCCTCCAAGTAGGCGCGATGAAGTCCTCGGCCACGGTTGAGAACGTATCACATCCATCGATACTGGCTCCGCAGGTTCGTGCATTAGCCGGCGCAGAAGGGAAGCCTCTGATCAAGAGAGGAGCCTTCTTGTCCGAACTTCCTCGGCGTATTGCGATCTTGCTTCCTGACACGGCGGTGAGAACGGCAGTTCTGCACCTTGATCAGGTTCCGATCAGACATGAAGAGCGCGATGCGTTGATTCGGTGGCGATTGGGGCAAGAACAGATCTTCCCACTGACTAACGCGAAAGTTGTGTCTCAGGTGTTTGAGAATTGTGGGGAAGGGTTGGAGCGAAAGTACACAGTTCTAGCCGTGGCCATTCAAGAGTCGATTCTCAGACAATACGAATCACTCTGTGAGTCTGTTGGCTTGATTCCCTCCGAGGTGGGAGTCACCAGCTTGCGGCTGGTTGACCTCTGGAAAAGGATTTCAGGGGGAGCGAGCTGGTTTCGTCGCGACGTACTATGGATCACATTATCCGATCGATCGCTGACGATCATGGTCTTTCAGCGAGGGCGGATGGTGTTTTACCGATGCAAATTGTTGGGAGTGGATGCATCAGAGATATCGGCCACCGTCGATCTGGTGAACAGGGTCCTTGATGAATGCCGTGCGTCTCTCGATGTCTGTCAACAGCAGTATCCTTCTATTGATATTCATGATGCGGTGCTCTGTGCTGATGGGGAGATAGCCCCGTTACAATCAGAGCTTCAGGGGCAACTTCAACTTGCCGTCCAAGCATTCAATTGGCAATCGGTCGAGGCACTTGGCTGGGGGGGGGAAGAGAGCCACCAAGGCATGGCCTCTCTGGCTGCAATAGCAGGGGTCTCATAGTATGGCAGTGAACAGTGTGTGGAGCAAATGGCCCGGTGAATTTCTTGCGCAGGTTCGATCACGGAATCATGCCGGTTGGCAGTTCGACATCAACTTATCCAGCCGGTACTGGGTAGGGGTGGCATCATGTCGGACGTGGTTGATCAGCGGATGTATTGGCCTGCTCTTGAGTATCGCCTGGAACATCTGGCAAGGGGTCTTGATCTATGAGGAGAGTCAGATCCTTGAGGCTGAGCTGGAGCGAGTTCGTCAACTGGATCATACGGTGATGACTGAGGCCAAGAATGAAGGGATTGATCTGTCCGAAGGTGCGTTGAAACGATTGTCCTCTGAGGTTGATCTGGCGAATCAGCTGCTCGCAAAACGGACATTCTCTTGGACCACATTTTTAACGGAACTGGAACAAACGATCCCTCCACGCCTCGCGCTCACGAGCATTCGCCTTGATCAGACCGGCAAGACCGTTCAGCTCACCGGAACGGCGATGAACTTGGAGGAGATCACGGCGTTTACGGTTGGGCTCCAAAATCATGCCACGTTCAAGAATCCAGTCTTGGCTCAGCATCGAGTCGGGTCGAGTGGGCTGGTGGAATTCGATGTGACTGTGCAGTATCGGCAAACCGGAGTGTAAAGGATGAGAGAACGTCTGGTCACTCTATTGCAGCATCCCGTTGCCCCGTTACTCCCATGGGGTGTCATGGCGATTGGGCTATTCGTGATACTGATTGTCGTGCATGCTGTTGGACTAGCAGATCTCCAAGCCAAACGGCAATGGCTAGAGACAGAATGGGGAAGTGTGCGCCAGTCGTTGGTGCATCATCGAGCAGCGAGGAATGCCACAAAGGATCTGACTCAGGTGTGGGCGTTGCTTCCTGGTGAGCGAGACTTTGGCCCATTGGCGCTGGGAATTTCAGATGAGGCCAAGCGTGAGGGGGTTGTTCTGCCTGCGTTGTCCTACAAGACGGAGCCTACCACTGTCGCCCATACGACCAAAGGGCTGTTGCAAGGGTCGATGAGTGGGCGATATGAAGATCTCCGGCGATTCATTCATGACCTGGAGCCGGCAGACGAGTTCTTGTTCATCGAGGATCTGGAATTGACTCGAACCGGAGGTCTACAGAGTGAAGCTCTAACCTTTAACATCAAAATCGCAACCTATCTCAAAGCGGGTCACGAAAAGCAGGACCTACAGGAGACGATGCGCTAGCCATGGATGCAACAAAAAAGGTGACGATGGCAGGTTCGTTGATCCTTGTATGGGCTGCGTTGGCAGTTTTGCAGTGGAATTTGCTGGAAGCGCCAGTTCGTGTTCCACTAACCAATGTCACAGGCCTCGCAACGGGAGATCGTCAGTTGGATGGAAGAGGGGGAGGATTGCATGTCAATCTGAGCTTGCTCAAGGCCACGGCGATGGAACGTGATGCCACCTACATGGTACCTCGGAATATTTTCTCAATGACACCTATCGAGGGAACACTTCCGGTGAATTCTGGCGTGGTCGTACCTAATCAGGAAGAGACACATGCAACGGAGACTCTCACTGAGCAAGGGGATGCTGTGGAGTCGAAGCCGATCAGATATTTGGGATTCCTGCGTATGGGGGAGGGGCCACAAAGTAGTAAGTCTGTAGCTGTACTTCGCAAGGATGACGATGTCTTGGTGCTCAAGGCTGGTGATCGGATTGACGACCGTCTGGTGCTCAAGAAGATCACTCCTGAGAGTGTGACGGTGCGGGATTCTGGTGCACAAATAGAACGAATAGTTGGGTTGTCGGATGAGGGGGACAGCCAGGAGTAATACAAGGATGCAGCGTTCTGCAGCATGGTTGAGAGAGACTGAGGCAGGGTTTTCCTACCTCATGGTTATGATGGCCGTGACCCTCATGGGGCTTTTGATGACCACTGCTGCAAAGCAGTGGAAGACGATGGTTCAACGGGAACTCGAGATGGATCTACTGGTCAAGGGGATGGAGATTCAGGCCGCGTTGGCACTGTACTCGGCGACGGCGAAGGCAGGAAGGGTCACACTGGGCGAAGTCTATCCTCAATCGCTCGCTGAGCTGACACGGCCACCGAAACCGTTTCTTAGAAAAGTGTATCTTGATCCAGTGGGCCATGGCGAATGGGAACTCGTACGAGCTCCGGCGGGGGGGATTATGGGAGTTCGAAGCAAAAGTAAACTCAGGCCGATCAAGCAGAACAACTTTCCATTGGTGGTTCGTCATTTCCAGGGCAAATCCACGCACTATGATTGGGTGTTTCAACATCCCAACCCCTCTCAGGGAGGGATGCTTGGGGCAACTATACCGTCCGGTGCAGGACCGGGACGGGGCCCCGTGGTGAATTAGGCTCCCATTTAGTCACCGTTAGGACTCTCCCGACACCCTACTGTTCCTATCTTGCAAACGAACTGGGGCAGCGGGCAGTTTCAACGTTCTGGCAAGTTGACAGACTCAATGGGCTGAAGGTCTTCTCAGGTATCGTACAGTTGTTGAACCCTTGACCTCATTCTTCTCCACGCGGTATTGTCTGCATTCCCCTCAGTTGTCGGTCACCGGTGAGAACTATGGAAGCGCAAAGTCAAGCCGTTTCAGCATCAGACAGTGAGCCATCGAAGCCATTATCGACAGTGGAGTATGTCGTCGAGCTGGTTTCCAAGGCCAAACGGGCAGCCAGACGACTTGCCGCGATACCGACATTGACCAAGAACCAAGCGCTGTTGGCCATGGCAGATGCGTTGGAAGCGAAGTCGGACGAATTGATCACGGCAAATGAGCAAGACCTTGAGGCTTTTGGGACTGTCAAGGACAAGAAGGCCATGGCGGATCGCTTACGGTTGACCGACAAGCGGATCAAGGAGATGGCGGCGGGGATTCTCGAGGTGGCGCAGTTGCCAGATCCTGTGGGGATGATGTCCACCATGTGGACCAGACCCAACGGGATGCAGGTGGGACGGGTTCGTGTGCCGATCGGGGTCATTGGAATTATTTATGAATCGCGCCCGAATGTGACAGCTGATTCGGCTGCACTTTGTCTCAAGTCAGGCAATGTCTGTGTTCTGCGAGGCGGCAGTGAAGCGATTCATTCCAATACGGCCATTGCAGCCATTCTGTCAGACGCGTCACAAAAAGCCGGTATTCCACCGGGCGCGATTACGTTCGTCGATCGTGCCGATCGTGAGATCGTGCCGGTCTTGCTCAAACAGGATCAATCTATCGACTTAATCATTCCCCGCGGCGGCGAATCATTGATGAAACTCATTGCCGAACACTCGACCATTCCCGTCGTCAAGCATGATGCGGGTGTCTGTCATATCTATGTCGATGCTGCGGCTGATGTCGCCATGGCGGAAGCGATTTGCCTCAATGCGAAGGTGCAGCGCCCATCAACCTGCAACGCCATGGAAACATTGCTGGTCCACCAGTCGATCGCACGTACGCTGTTGCCGACGCTGGCGGCCAGCCTCCGAGCAGCCCATGTCGAGATTCGAGGGTGTACCAAGACTTGTCAGTTGATCTCGGAGGCCAAACCAGCCAGCGAGAACGATTACGGCAAAGAATTTCTGGATCTCGTTTTAGCTGTGAAAGTCGTCAAGAACATGGATGAAGCCATGGAGCATATCGCGCAGTATGGTTCAAGACATACGGAAGCGATCGTGACGTCGGATTATGGGCGGTCGATGCGATTTCTCAAGGAGGTGGATGCCAGTGCGGTGCTGGTGAATGCCTCCACGCGCCTCAATGACGGATATCAATTCGGCCTCGGAGCCGAGATCGGGATCAGTACGTCACGGATTCATGCACGAGGCCCGATGGGGTTAGAAGAGCTGACCTGCTCAAAGTTCATGGTTCTGGGGAGCGGCCAACTCCGCGAGTGAATGTTCTCGGATCCCTTTGCATGTGCCCTGTTCACCCCTGGCCATCTTCGCTTTCAATCTACCTGTACGCTCGCTGAATCTTTCCATAAGGTGGGCGGATACGTTGAGACGTTGCCGACCGGGCACCTTGTCTTTTATCGCCCTGATGGCCGACGGTTTCTCGCCACTGACCCCACAGGCAACCCTCTCCATGAATGCGAATGGGAATCGAATGCGAACGGGAGAGTTTCGCTGACACGTGCACGCGTGCAACTCGATTGGGGGTGTTGGGTTGGAATAACCCCTGCCGGTTTAGTGAATGAAACCAAGGTGAATCTTGCCACGAAGCCCAATTGGCAACGAACCACTCCAGAGGATCTTCGTGGTATGGCAGCGAGGGCGTTACGGATGCCGCTCGAAGAGGTACGGTGGTTTTATGGAGATGAAGACTTCTCCATTGATCTCACTGGGCTGGCGACGATCCGCCAGCGAAAAGATGCCTTGTATGTGTTAGACGATGGAGGGTTTGAAACTGCGCGCTTTATGTCCTGCATGGGTGCGATGCACTGGGATGAAATTGATTTCCTCCCAGTCGTCGAGCTGTTCAAGTCGCTGTTACCTGGGACAGGCTCTGCGGTGTTGGAACTGATTCGTGCTCTGTATGATGATCAGCAACGAGGGCGTTCGGCGCTCAGGCCGTTACACTATCGCGGGATCCCGCCCTATCCATCAGAGGCAGCCTTTCGGTTGTTCAGCGCGTTCTTCACGCCCCAATCAGGAG
>JACCDZ012054815.1_pt1 | contig 23365 bp, 35 predicted proteins | sample 7449551 | NCBI WGS metagenome assembly JACCDZ01 (sample SAMN15323452, study PRJNA562643) | freshwater metagenome | isolation source: river surface water | place: USA:Blue River Watershed | collected 2017-08-18 | reverse complement strand
TTCCATAAAACTTGGGTTTTTCATTGGAATGTAGTAGGTCCTGATTTTCAACAGTTGCATACTCTTTTTGGTGGGCAGTATGAAACTATGTTTGAAGAAATTGACCGCGTAAGTGAGCACATGCGTTATTTGAATGTGCGTCCAGTTGGAACATTGAGTAGAATTGTTGAAGTTTCTTCTATTGCAGAAGGTTCTAATACAATCGAATTTGATGAAATGGGACAGAAGATTGTAAGTCCAGGTAAGCCAGTTACCAAATCCGATGATATGGTAAAGAGATTGTTGGTCGATAATATTACTCTTATTGACCTTCTTGCTGGAGTTTCCGAAGAAGCAGAAGCACAGAGACAATATGCAACTGCAAATCTAGCTCAAGATTTGATGGAATCTCATGGTAAGTTTGTGTGGATGTTGCGTTCATTTATCGAAAAAACATCTAAATTATCAATAGAAGATTCTGAAGAGACTCCTATCCCAGTTCCACCAGAAGAACCAGTAGTAGCAACAGAAATTCCTTTAGTTCAACCATCTTAATCTTGAAAATTATTTGTAATGATACAATATAATGTAAATTATCCAGTAATACTGAAAAATGTTTTACCTGTCAAAAAACTAATCAATATTTACAAAGAGATTGAATATGACTGGGTATTGAAAAATGGATCCGATTCTAGTAATATAAATGATAAAGTAACTTGGGGAAAAACTATAGATGATGAGATAACACTAACTAATATCGATGCATCAATTGAAATAAATTTCAAAATACAAAAAATTTTGAAAACTAGACTGAGATTAGCTAAAATACATATAAATGGACAAACATCAAATCAACTAACAAATTTTCATATTGATTTTGATGATAGTGATTTTTGGACCTTTATATTATTTACAAGTTTGGAATGGAATACTACTTGGGGTGGAGAGTTTATTGTCATAAATCCTAACACCAATGAACATAAATATGTTCCATATATTCCAAATACGGGATGTCTAATCCCATCAAATTGGATTCATGTTGGCAATTCTCCAAATGGATTTACTGATAAACTTAGAACTACTATAGCATTTTCCTATTGTCCAACTGTAAAATATAATTCATATAGAAAAAAATATAATTTACAAATTTAAATTTGGTAAAAAATTATGATTAGAATAAGATGTAAAGATTGTAATGTTGAAATGGTTAGTCATCCATCAAAAACCAAGTGTTGTGGATGTTCCAATATGACATCTATCAAAGGAAATCAAATTACAGCTATTGACTTATCTAGAGTTGTTATGCTAAACTCTATAAAAGAATCAAATACTAAAAATATTCTTTCCGATTCCGATCTTGCCTATCAAGAAGCAAGAAGAAGTAGAAAGGTAAAAAAATTAGATTTTGAAATTCGCTAAAAATACCTGGAAGGTTGGCAGAGCGGTTGATTGCATCAGTCTTGAAAACTGAAGAGGTTAGTAGCCTCCGCGAGTTCGAATCTCGCACCTTCCTTTAGTAAAAACTTTATAATTTCTTCAACAGTTTCTGCAAATCAACACATAGTTGACAGGTTGAAATTACTGACTAGCATAACTAGTAGTATTCAACCTAAAACCCTATGGATCAGCACACCTACGATAATTGGGTGAAGATCAAGGAGACTTTTGAAGCCTCTGGGAACACCAATAATATGTTCTATAAGAGAGCAGTGGAAATAGTCAAAACCCGAAGAGATCCTCTTGCAAAGTTTCTTGGAGATGATAAATGATGGAACCTTTTGATGATGATTATGTAACTCGTTCTGAAGTTCAGGAGATGATCGATGCTGCAATACGACGACACAACCGTAATGCTTCTATCATTAGTATGTGCGTCGGTTGGGTGGTTCTTGCTTTATTTGCTGAGGGACTTCTAAGGTTGGTTGGAGTTATTCCACCACTACTACCATGGCTCAAAATCACGCTGAACTAATCTTTTTAGTTCCTTGGTTTGTTCTTGTAGGGATTGCTATATCAATGTTTGTACAAGGTTGGATGTTAATGAATGCTCACTATGGATACTCAAAAAGTCCAAAAGTGAAGCATCCAGAAATGAACGACGTTAAGGTAGGAGATCCATTACTTGTGCTTAGAATTACAGAAGAGGATTTAGAAGAACTCCAAAGAAGAGTTTTAAAGCAGAAAATAGATGAATTATTTGATGAACCTTCAACCTATGAGGATGAAGAAGATGACTAATACAATTTTTTCAGCAATATTAATATTTGGAATAATTGGATTTTTTATGTATTGGGGACTTACACACGCTTATCCAGGAGTTATATGAAAGTAGGATTAATAGGACTTGGGCGAATGGGAGAAGGAATGTCCCGTCGTATGATGAAAGCAGGAATAGAGGTCTGGGGTTATCGTAGAAATTATGAGAAAGCAAATGAAGCATATGAAAAAGGATATGTAAATGGAATTGCAACTACGATTGAAACTCTTGTTAAGATAGTAAAACAGACAAAAAATAATGGGATGACACCTGGAATTTTTCAGATGGTAGTTCCTGCCGAAACAGTAGAGGAGACAATCAATGAGTTACTACGATATTGTGGTGAAGGAGATATTATTATTGATCATGGCAATAGCAATTTTAAGGACAGTCGGAAGAGAGCAGAACGTCTGGCAAAACTTGGTATCCAATATATTGATTGTGGCACTAGCGGTGGTGTTTATGGCTTGGATCGTGGATACTGTCTTATGGTTGGAGGTGGAAATACTGCAGTCGCCACTTGTGCAAAGATTTTTGATGCACTCTCCCCAGGTCTCGACGCTGCCCCCAGGACTCAGTTTGACTCAGATGTAACCTCTGCTGAGTTTGGTTGGTTACATTGTGGTGGTCCTGGTGCTGGACATTTTGTAAAGATGGTTCATAATGGTATTGAATATGGCATGATGCAAGCATATGCCGAAGGATTCAATATTCTCAAGAATGCTAATGCTGGTGCCAAATATGTCAGAGAAGGAGATGCAGAAGTTGCCCCAATGGCAGACCCAGAAAGTTATTGTTACGATATTGATGTTGCTGAGGTGGCTGAGTTGTGGCGTCGCGGTAGCGTGGTTGGGTCTTGGTTACTCGATCTTACTGCTGATGTGTTACGCAGGGATGGTGAGCTTGAACGCTTCTCTGGAGGCGTATCCGACAGCGGTGAGGGTCGTTGGACTGTTTCTGCCGCTGTGGACTTGGGGGTTCCCGCTCCTGTTATTACTACTGCCTTATTTGAAAGATTTAACTCACGCAATCTCGGATCATTTGGAGCAAAGATCTTAAATGGTATGCGTTATATGTTTGGGGGACACCATGTTAGGTAAAGCACTTATTTTTATTTCTATTCCTTTTGTATTGTCTACACTCTACTTCGGAACACGAGGAGGATACTATGACTCCAAAGAATATAAGGGAAATGGAACCGCACATTAAGCAGAGATATCAATTTGCAATGTCTGCCTTTGTTAGAATGCATGGGCACTCTATTACACACAATCATGATATCAGACAGTTCTGCATAGAATGGTCTGAGTGGAATGTAAATGCCCCCCTATCTGGTCTTAATGAGGCAGACCAATACTTTTATTACGAATATAAAAACTGGAGAGGAAGATGATTTTTCATATTGTAGAAGCACTTGCATCAAATCCAGTATGGATAGGACTTTGTGGAGGTGGATTGATTATTCCACCAATTATAGGTATAATGATTATACATAAAGAAAACAAAAAATGAATGGCAACGGTTACTTATTCAATCACTGGAGCATTTAATGGGTATAATGCATGGTCTGGAACAATAATAGTTTCCAGTTTAAGTAATATAGTATCTGCAGATATACCAACAACAATAACCGCCAATCCTGGATCAATTTCATTTTCTCCACAATCTTTTCAATACTATCCAGATACAGACGGTAATGGTAATGAATATATAACTTGGAGAACATACAATGGTCCTAGTCAATATCCAGACTCTGGATATAGTCTTGATATTTGGTCAACTGATTTGTTCAATGACGTTAATTCTGGTTCTGATTGGAGTACCTTGATCTCCAATGGGTCTTATTTTCTTACTACAAATAAGCATACTCTCATATATAAGTATGAGCCTCCTCAAGGACCTTATGCTCCTTTGTATGGAACTGGAGGACTAATCACATTCACTTGACAGGTCTGGTTTGATCGTTTATAATATATTTGTCAAACAAACGGGGTGTAGCTCAGCTTGGATAGAGCACTGCTTTTGGGAAGCAGGGGCCGTAGGTTCGAATCCTATCACCCCGATTTGATATATACTATCAACTATGGAAATTTTCACTGTGGAAGAGTTCGAAGAACACTGGGAAGAATTGATTTCTAGAGTAGAAAATGGAGAGCATCTAGGAATCGTAAACAAAGATGGAACCGCAGCAATAATGATGCCCGCAGACGATGATCTCATACGAATATACACCGAGCATAACGAAGCACCTTGACAAAGAGTTTCAGGTCCTCTATAATTGATCTGAATTTATGCCAGTCAGAACAGGTGTTCAGAGTCGCCTTATAAGCGATTTGCCCCAGATTAGGGCCTTTGGGAGGGTTCGATACCCTCGGCTGGTATTTGTTATTCGCTGTTTGCGAATAGCGAATGCTCCTTTAGCAATCTGGTGAATGCACCGAACTCATAATTCGGCTAAGGTGGGTTCGATCCCCTCAAGGAGCATTGGACAGAAACCGAACTGTCCACCTTGACTTATCAAAGTCAAACCTGTATAATACTCAAGTCAACATTCAAAACAATGGCTCTGATTTCAAAATTCAAGAAAGACGTTCAAACCCTTCGTGGTGCTTCTAATGGTGATTTTTATCTTGATGTAAAGAATCCGAAACTTTATAAAAAGGTCCGTCGCTATTATGAAAATCAAGGAGTAGTTTTTTCTGGCGATCCATTGGATGATTATGAAATTCTGATGGAATACATTGCTGCTGATCTTGAATCTGTTGAGGTTGCATGATTACTAAACTTCCTAAAGTTCTTTTGGAGCGTGAAGGATATCGATTTGTTGAGGTTGGTATCCTAGAAATCAACGGTAAACCTGATTTTCGTCTTCAAAAAAAGAACGAGTATACAAAACGCTGGAATGACATCTATCTTTTTGATAATGGAATGCAGTGTTCTCTTGCTATGGAAGACATTGAATATGCAAAATGGTTAGATCCTGATAGAGTTCCTTGTTACATAAAAGACAACTAAATACTTTACCTGTCTCGGAAAGACAATAAACTTGCCCTGGTCGGGAGAAACCCCCTTGTAAACATGTCTAAATCGAACCTATTTCGGTACATTGGTAATATTCTTCTCTTATCAGGATATTTTGTTCTGTTATGGGGAGACCCAAAAATTGGATTATTTGTAAAATGTATCGGCAATATTTTTGTTGTTCCTTTTGCAATTAAGTATAAGTTTTGGGACATTCTAGTTTTATGTGGATTTTATGCTGCAATAGAAGTTCCAAAACTTATCCAATTACTCTTTCCTAGTTTGACCGTAAACTAGGTGGTGGAGTCAATTTGACCCCTTGTATGAAAACAAGCAATGATAACTAATAAAATTATTTTTAACTCCGAAAACTCAAATACTGATTTGTGTAAACTAGGAGCCTTTTTCGAAGCCGATAAGTCACCTTACAATCCTGGTAAGTGGAGACATGCATATACTCCTTTTTATGATGTTCTTTTTTCCTCAATGAGGTATAAAGAAAATATCAATATTGGAGAAATTGGAATTTTCAAAAACGCATCTATTCAGATGTGGAGAATGTATTTTCAAAATGCAAACATCTATGCTTGGGATCATGACACTAGTTTATTAGAATATGCAAAAACTCAAAATCTAAAAAACGTTTATTACGATAAAATGGATGTTTGTTCAGAAGATTCTATCAAAGAATCTTTTGATAAAACGGGAGTAAAATTTGATGTCATTATCGATGATGCAAGTCATGAATTTTGGGATCAAATTAAAGTGATCAGAAATGCATACAAATATCTAAAACCTGGTGGATATCTAATTATCGAAGATATTGATCGCTGGAGAGATGAATCAAATTATTCTAACGAAATTTGGGCATATAATCATATGATCTATTTTAGTCATATGTCTTTTATCGAAACTGAGCACAACAATAAAATGACTTATCCTTTCGATAATGATAAACTGCTTGTTCTAACCAGAAATAATTTAGAAGATCAAGATACTTGACCCCGTTGGTAAGGGTCTATAAACATGCCAACTGGTGCGGAGCATCTGCAACGGTTTCCTATTTTTCCGTTCGTCAAAAAGAATAGGTGGCGAGCCTGAGTTACATGGGTGGGTTGCATAAACCCACCTTTTTTAGTATAATTAAAAAAAAGTAGTAATCCAATGAACGATAAAATTATTGCAATGCATGGAGGTCATGATTGCTCTATAACTTTTATTGATAAAGAAAATAGGATTCGTATATTTGAGTATGAAAGATTTTGCAAAGAAAGATTTGCAATGTTTACTTTTGATAGAGATAATTATACTGAAACTAAATTCAAAATTGATAATAAACTAAAAAATAATTTTATAGACTATGTAAAATATAATCTAAAAGAAGAACCAAATACATTTCTGTATACTGATTTAGATGAAAATGATATAGCATTTTTAAAAACTAAATTTCCAAATTGTAATTTTTATAGAATGGGTCATCATTTGGCACATTGTACTAGTGCATATTATACTAGTAATTTTGATAAAGCTATTGCAATTTCTTTAGATGGTGGTGGATATGATTATGTAAATGATAATCAACTATCATTAAGAACTTATAGTGTATACAAATTTGATGAGAATAATCATACTCTATTGAAGTCTTCTGACGATTCATCAGGATTTGTTTTTAATCCAGGAATTTATGGTACTTTTGGTTATTTTATTTCTGAAATAAAAAAAGAGTATAAGAATAATGGGGAATGTAATAAATTTGCTTTATCTTATGCAGGTAAGATAATGGGTTTAGTTGCATATGGGAATATTAGATATGATTGGATAGAAGGAATAAGAAACTTTTATTTCCATTCTCCAGAGGAATATTGGAGTCCAAAAACAGGAAGGTATATATTTGATAGACTAAGTGAAGAATTGGGAACGAATCTATCTCAAGATTGTTTTGATGGGCAAGATAGTTATGACTTAGCTGCTACAAATCAACAAGTATTTGAAGAGTTATGTTTTTCTTTGATAAATCCAATTATTGACGAACACAACTTGGATATAGTCTTATCTGGTGGTTGTGCTTTGAATGTAATTTTAAATCAAAAACTAAAAAAGTACCTGGAAACAAAAAACCTAAAATTACACATACCACCATTTCCTAGCGACTGTGGATTATCATTTGGTAATTTTATATACTCTCAAGGAGAAAAAACTAATATTACTCCTTACTGTGGAATTGATATCTTGGATAGAGAAAAAATATTTGAATATTATAAAAAATATAGTTTACAAGAAAAAGTAGAATTATCGACCCCAAATAAAATTGTAAATCTAATTACAAAAGGTAAAATTGGTGGTATTATAACTGGATTTTCTGAAGTTGGACCAAGAGCATTAGGAAACAGAAGTATTATTTGTGATGCTTCATTTCCAGATATGAAAGATATTATTAATGAAAAGGTAAAGTATCGAGAATGGTTTAGACCTTTTGCTCCAGTTTGTCGGATTGAGGACAAGGATATCTTTTTTGAGAAGGCAAGCGAATCGTCGTATATGACCTTTGCTCAAAAAATCAAAGAGGAATATTATATGGATCTGTTGTCAATTGCTCATGAAGATCAAACTGGAAGACTACAGACAGTAACACGTTGTCAACATGAGTTATTTTATGATATACTTACTGTAATGAAAGAAAGAAATTTGAATCCAATTATATTAAATACTTCTTTCAATATTAAAGGTAAACCAATTTTGACAACCGTGGAAGACGCATTTCATGTCTTAGAAAATACAAAATTAGATTTCTTAGTTGTTGAAAATTTACTATTCATTAAATAAAATATGAAAACCGCTTTAATTACTGGTATTACTGGACAAGATGGATCTTATCTTGCTGAACTTCTTCTTGAAAAAGGGTATGAAGTTCATGGTATTGTTCGTCGAGCATCTTTGATCAATACTTATCGGATTGATCATATTTACAATCAAATAAAACTTCATTATGGAGATCTGACTGATTCTACCAACCTTGTGAGAGTCATTCAGCAAGTTCAACCAGATGAGATTTACAATCTCGGTGCCCAAAGTCATGTAAAGGTTTCTTTTGAGATGCCTGAATATACGGGTATGGTTGATGGATTGGGAACTCTTCGCATTCTTGAGGCAGTTCGTCTTCTGGGAATGGAAAAGAAAACTAGGATCTACCAGGCATCTACATCAGAAATGTATGGTAAGGTTCAACAAATTCCCCAGTCAGAAACTACACCTTTTTATCCTCGTTCACCTTATGGAGTTGCAAAAGTCTATGGATACTGGATCGTCAAAAACTACAGAGAATCATATGGACTACATGCAAGTTCTGGAATTCTTTTCAATCACGAATCCTCTAGAAGAGGAGAAACTTTTGTCACAAGAAAAATCACTCGCGGATTATCACGCATTTCAGTTGGGCAACAAGATATACTATGTCTCGGGAACTTGAACGCAAAACGTGACTGGGGACACGCTAAGGACTTTGTAGAAGCGATGTGGTTGATGCTGCAACAAGATGAACCAGATGACTATGTGATTGCTACAGGGGAGCAATATTCGGTGCGTGAGTTTGTTGAGGCAGCAGCACCTTATTTTGGATTCAATATTGTTTGGCAAGGCGAAGGTCTTGAAGAGATTGGTATTGATAAAGGAACAGGAAAAACTGTAGTCAAAGTTGATCCTAAGTATTTTAGACCTGCTGAAGTGGAAACTCTTTTGGGCGATTCTTCAAAGGCAAGAAAAAATCTTGGATGGGAGCCAAAGATTACATTTGAACAGTTGGTCGAAGATATGTGCATCTATGGACAGTAATTATATCATACAAAAAGTTTTATCTGATGAAGAAGTTTTATATTTGAAAAGTCTAATATTTTCTTCGAATGTGAGATGGTTAGATGGAGTAAAAACTATAGTAAACCATAGTAAAAATAACAATAAAAAAAATCTAGAGATAGATTGTAACTCAGATATTAGATATCAAATTAGCAATTTTGTACTAGATAAATTTTACCAGAATAAAAATTTTTCAAGATACTGTATTCCTTATAAGTCATATCCTGCTATAATTTCTAAAACACTATCTGGTGGTTATTATCGTCTCCATGAAGATTCTGGATTTATGGGTGATTATAGTACAACTTTGTTTATCTCTAGTCCTTCAGAATATGAAGGTGGAGAACTTTCTCTATATATTGATGGTCAAGAAAAATCATTTAAGTTAGAATGTGGGATGGCAATTACATATAAAACTGGAATACCTCATCAAGTAAAAACTGTTATTTCTGGACAACGTGTAGTATCTGTTTTTTGGACCCATTCTAGATTTAGAGATCCAATAATCAGGAGAATGTATTCTGATACTTTAGAACTTGGAGATATCCTACTTGAACAGGGGGATGAATTAGAATCTAATATTAATTTTGAAATCGCCACAAAAGACCCAAGATATATTCTTCACAATATTCAAAATAATTTAATCAGACAATTTTCAATAATTGAACAATAGTAGTAAAATTTTATGGAAAGTAATTCTAAAATATTTGTTGCGGGACATAGAGGACTCGCTGGATCTGCAATTGTCAGAGTATTGCTCAAAAATGGATTTACTAATGTCATTACTAAGTCCAAAAGTGAACTTGACCTTAGAAATCAAAGTGATGTGAGAGATTTCTTTGAACAAGAAAAACCAGAGTACGTCTTTGATGCTGCGGCAAAGGTTGGTGGAATTCATGCAAATGACACTTACTCTGCAGATTTTATCTATGATAATCTAACAATTCAAACAAACTTGATTGATAGTGCATATAGATCTGGTGTCAAGAAATTTTTGTTTTTGGGTTCAGTCTGCATCTATCCAAAGTTTGCTCCTCTTCCCATTGTTGAAGATTGCCTTCTTACTGGATTTTTGGAACCAACCAATGAGGCATACGCAGTGGCTAAAATTTCTGGAATCAAAATGTGCCAGGCATATAAGAAGCAGTATGGGTTCAATACAATCTCTCTAATGCCAACAAATCTTTATGGTCCTGGAGACAACTATCATCCAGAAAATAGTCATGTAATGGCTGCGATGATAAGGAAGTTTTCTCATGCTAAAGATAATAATCTAGATGAGGTTATTTGTTGGGGTGATGGTAGTCCAAAGAGGGAATTTTTATATTCTGATGATTTAGCAGAAGCATGTCTTATTGCTATGCAGAATCCTAGTGAGTATGATGTTATGAATGTAAGCACTGGGGAAGAAGTATCCATCAAAGAAACTGCAGAAATTGTTTCTGAAGCAGTTGGATACTCTGGTAAAATTTCTTGGGATACTACGAAACCAAATGGTACTATCAAAAGACCTTTATACGTAGACAAGATCAAATCTCTTGGATGGGAACCGAAAATTGGTTTACGCGAAGGTGTTCAAATGGCTCATCAATGGTATAAAGATAATGTTGTCATTTAATCATCTTGGTAATCTAGGTAGACTTGGAAATCAAATGTTCCAGTATGCTTCTTTGAAAGGTATTGCAAATCGAAGAAAGTATGAGTTTGTAATTCCTCCAAGAGAAGTATTTGGTAATCTCGATACTAATGTCAGAACATCTGATGCTTGCATATATGATTGTTTTGAATTGTCATCTTGCAATAAAGGTATTGCACAATACCCAAGATTGAGTGAATCTACATTCGGTTTTGATGAGAATATCTACTATAATTGTCCAGATAATGTAGATTTACTCGGATATTTTCAATGTGAAAAATATTTTGAGGAAATTGAGGATGAGATTAGGAAAGATTTTATTTTCAAGGAAGATATTCTCAATGTATCAAAAGAAATATTTTCACAATTATTTGATGATCAAGAAGTTATTTCTCTTCATGTTCGCAGAGGTGACTACACATCCAATCCAAATCATCCAACACAATCATTAGATTATTACGAAAAGGCTCTATCTAATTTTGACCAAGACCTCCCAGTAATTATTTTTTCAGATGATCCTCAGTGGTGTAATGAGCAAGAACTCTTCAGTCCTGATAGATTCTTCATTTCTGAAGGTGGTGATACTAAAGTAGACTTATGTTTGATGACTTTATGCTCTTATCATATCATTGCAAATAGTTCTTATAGTTGGTGGGGTTCTTATCTTGCAAAAAGTAAGAAAACTATTGCTCCCAGTGATTGGTTTGGTGATGAACTAAAGCAAACAAAAAATACAAAAGAACTTTATCGTAAAGATTGGATTGTTATATGAGAATCTGTTTATTTACTTCTGGATATGTAAGAACTTTATTTCACGGATTTCATAAAAATATTGAACTGATTCAAAGTAAACTACCAGACTCTTCTGTGGATATCTGTTATTCATTTTGGGATAAGAATGAGTATTCTGACAATATAAATGACCCTTGGCATTATATTGCTGAAAACGACAAAGTTGATATTATTGATAAAACTCAAATTGATAACTATTTCTACAATATTGGGTTTGAAAAAGTATCTGGAGAAATAGAACCATTTTTTATTTCTGAAAGAGTAATGGAGAAAAGTCCTTTTTCAGACCATAAGAAAAGACTTGCATCTCAATATTACAAAGTTCATAAAGTATCGAGCACTTTCTTTTCTGATGATTATGATTTGTATCTGACAATCAGACCAGATGTAATGCTTCAAGAATTCTTATCGGAAGAAATGATTGTTGATTTAAATTCAAAAAATGGAATTGTGGTAAATGAAAATTACTGGTATAATACCATATACAAAGGACTAGATTGTAATGAGTACATGTGGGCATCAGTGAAAGATACTTTTATACCATCCAACAATCAATTCTTACATTTGAATAAACTTGTAAATGAAGTACATGACCAATACGGTGAAATTATAACTGGAAAGCATTTTAGTAATATGTTATCTTCTAAAACAATATCATCTATAGAAACTTTTAATTTTGATTATCGAGTTGCAAGATAATATGGAAATCGATCTAAGAAAAATACCCGCAGTTTATATTAATCTAGAACAACATCAAGAAAAGAATCAAGCAATGCAATTGATGCTTTCAAAGATGGGGTTTGAAGATATCAAACGCATTGAAGGTGTTTATGATGTAGATAATTCTATTGCTGGTTGCTCCAAAGCACATCATAAGGCACTTTCATCACTCAAAGCACCTTTTCTGCTTTTAGAAGATGATTGCTCTTTGTTTGAAGAAAACTTTCAACCAGTCATTGAACTCCCAGATGATGCTGATGCTCTTTATCTGGGAATCTCATCTTGGGGAAGAATGAATGGGCATAATGGGCAGTATGTTCAATATGATGAGTTTGAGGAGCACCCCAATCTGCTCCGAATATATAATATGTTGGGTGGGCATTCTATTGTCTATCTGACAGATTTTTATAGAGAAATGTGTGCTAAAGTTGCATATCACGCAGGATATGTAATTCAAGATGGATGGATGCCCCGTGGTGGCGGTCAAGATATAGGTTTTGCCGAAATTCAAAGATTCTTTAATGTTTATACTTTGAATAATCCTATTTTTTATCAGACCAGTAATGAATTAGGTACAAAGTATAGTCTTACATCATTCCCTATGACACAGTGTATGAACTATGAACATCTACAGTTTTATCCTTACGCAATAAAATGAATAATAAAAAAGTAATTATTTGGGGACATAAGTTTCCGACAGATACCTATCATTATGTTCAAAATGCATACTATAGGGCATCTCAATGTATTGGATACGAAACTCATTGGTTCGATGATAATGATGATGTGAGTACATTTGATTTTTCAAATTCGATTTTTATTACTGAGCATCGTGTTAGAAATAATATGCCAGTCTTGAAAGATTGTATATATTTCGACCATTTTTCTGACCAACCTTTTGAGTACATAGAAAGACCAGAACATCCGAATTATTATAGTTTTGCGTTTTTTGCAGATAACTGGAATTGGCCACCAGAAGAAGAATTAGTAGATCTTGGTACGAAGCATTTTTTCCACAAGAAAACTAATACTGTAATTACTATCTGGGGTACAGATTTGCTTCCTCACGAAATAGACTCTATAGAACCAAAGTTGCACGATGAGAGTTTGCAATATGTTTATTTTGTAGGGACAAGTCATGGAGAAAATAATTCCAATTTTGAGAGAATTTGTAATGCTAACGGCAAGTATTTTGCACGGGCAGGTGGATGGTTAGGTATTGACCAGAATCGTCCTCTAACTATCGAACAGAATGCGGAGATTGTTAGAAATTCTTATATCTCTTTTGATATCAGAGATACTGCTCATCTCTATGTTCATAAGAGATATTATCCCTGTCGTTTGTTCAAGAATATTAGTTATGGTAAATGGACTGGTTCTAACGTCCCTGCAATAGCAGATGTTTTTGGTGACCATTACACTGCGGATTCAAATTTGGAAACCTTGTACTATAAGTTAGTTGAAGATTCTAGAAACTGCACTTATGAAAAACTGAGGAGTGCAATGGACTTCGTTAGAGACCACCATACATATGTAAGTAGGATCAAATCTATGTTTTCTATCCTGGATTGAAATTTATGAAAATTTGTATTTTGAATATTGCAACAAACAAGTATATTCAGTTTGTTGAATCTTTACTTGAGTCTGTTGAAGAAAATTTTTTGAATGGACATGAAATTTCAGCACTAGTTTTTACTAATCATGAAATTGAAGAGTCATCTGATAATGTAAAAATTTCTCAGATTGAACATGAACAGTGGCCTATTCCCACTCTAAAAAGATATCACTACTTCATGAAGGAGAAAGAGTACATTTCTCAATTTGATTATTGCTTCTATATGGATGTTGATATGAGAATTGAGGGTAAAGTTGGAGAAGAAATTTTGGGTGATCTCGTTGCTACACAACACCCTGGATTTTGGTTTAGGGATGTAAATGAATTCTCATATGAACGTCGTCCAGAATCAACTGCATATGTTCCTTTTGGTGAAGGAAAGATGTACTATGCAGGTGGATTCAATGGTGGAAAACCAGAGCACTTTTTGAAGATGTCAGAAACTATTGTTTCTAACATTGAAAAAGATTTTGAAAAAGGTCTTGTTGCAGTGTGGCATGATGAATCCCATATGAATCGTTATCTGATTGATAATCCACCCACTGTAGAACTGAATCCTTCTTATTGTTATCCAGAAGCAGTTCGGTTCAATCCTGGTGGGTGGAATGTGCCATTTGAACCAAAAATTGTTGCCCTTGAAAAAAATCATTCACAAGTTCGCTCATGATTATAGACTTACTTGATGTTCCTGTTTATTACATCAATCTTGATAGTGATGAGGAGAAGAGAAAATCTACAGAGACTCTTCTCAAAAGAATGGGATTTAGAAATGTAATCAGAGTATCTGCGATCTTTCATCCAAAAGGCAGGATTATTGGATGTGCAAGGTCACATTATGAAGTGCTAAAGGATGCAAAACCTCCTTTTATTATTATCGAAGATGACTGTGCTTTGAACAAGGATTTTGTAAATGAAATAGAAATTCCAGATAATGCTGATGCTCTATATCTTGGAATTTCCCATTGGGGAAGGTATTTGAATCACTCTGGACCTTATGTTCATTATGAAAGTGTAAATAATGAGATTATAAGAGTTTATAACATGCTCGCAACTCATGCGATTATGTATTTGTCACAATCATATGTTGACATTTGCAAAAGGATATCTTATCATTATGGTTATGAGGTAGAAGGTCATCTTGATATTGGATTTGCGGAAATCCATAGATTTTATAATGTTTATAGTTACGATGAACCTCTTTTTAGACAGTATGATTGGAGTGCAGTAACGTCTGGAAAACTGAGTGAAGTTTCAATCGATAAGGAAAAATCTAAATCCTTATTCAATAATATTTTGAAGTCAGATGAAAATTATTATAAACTCAATTCGGAATTCAAATCTCCAATCAAACCTCTTATCGAAATGAGAGATGTAAATGGAATTCCAGGATACTATTTACCAACGAGGATAATGTAAATGAAAAGTTTAGTTACAGGTGGTGCAGGATTTATTGGTTCCAATCTTGTCGATAGACTTCTAGAACTGGGTCATGAAGTTGTCGTTATTGACAACGAGTATTCTGATGCTCACGACCACTTCTATTGGAACGATAAGGCACAAAATTATAAGTACGATATTTGCGATTATGAAAACACACGCCCACTTTATGATGGTGTAGATTATGTTTTTCATTTTGCGGCAGAGGCACGTATTCAACCTGCCATTCTTAACCCTATTGAAGCAGTAAAAATCAATGCAGTTGGCACTTGCACTGTATTGCAATGTGCTAGGGAAGCAGGAGTAAAGCGAGTAATGTATTCTTCGACATCTTCTGCATACGGTAAAAATGAACCCCCTAACATAGAAACTCAATATGAAGATTGTTTGAATCCATATTCAGTATCGAAAGTCGCAGGAGAAAAACTTTGTAAGATGTATACCGACTTATATGGTCTACCTACAATTATTTTCAGGTACTTCAATGTGTATGGTGAGCGTCAACCTCTTCGTGGTCAGTATGCACCTGTGATTGGAATCTTTTTGCGTCAATTTGCTGCTGGAGAATCTTTGACTATCGTTGGTGATGGCAATCAGCGTCGTGATTTTACTTACGTTGGTGATATCTGTCAGGCTAATATTCTTGCTGCAACTAAAGAAGTAGAACACGAAGCATTTGGACAGGTTTATAATGTTGGTACTGGCACCAATTATTCAATAAATCAAATTTCTCGAATGATATCTGATAACAAAGTAAATATTGCTCCTCGTGCTGGAGAGACCCGTTTGAGTCTTGCAAATAATCAAAAAATTCGTAAGACCTTTGGATGGGAACCTACAATGAAATTACAAGAATGGATTGAAAGACAAAAATGAAAGTAAGCGTTATTTTATCGACTTTTAATAGACCAGATTTGTTACCAATTCAAATACGTTCTATTCAAAAATATCTAAAAAATGAGCATCAAATAATTGTTGTTCATGATAGTCGTGATGATGAATATGTTGATGAATTTGAGGAAGTTTGTAAGTCTTTCAATCTACCTCTTCATCATCATGATTCTTTATCTGGAAAAACTCCAAGTCAGTATCATGGAGAGTCAATTCAATGGGCATATGATACGATTGTAAAAAATGATTGTATTGATGACCTGACTCTAATTCTTGACCATGATATGTTTCTAATCGAAGAATTAGATTTGATTGATTATATTGGTGATAATGATATTGCTGGGTGCCAACAACATCGTGGACCAATTGAATATGTTTGGCCAGGATTAGTCATGTTCAAATACCAGTCTATTAAAGATATTGAATTTGATTTTCTTCCTGGAGTTTATAATGGACAAGTTTTAGATACTGGTGGTGGAACTTGTTATATTCTACAAACAGAGGGTATAAAGTATAAACCAACTGGTTGTGAGTATCCAGATAGTTATGATGGTATCGACCTACTTGATGAAGAAGTCAATCTTGGATTTGGATTTGAACTCCATCTGGATGGTAAGTTCTTGCATTTTAGAAATGCTTGTGGTTGGCATAACAACTTGAGAAAAGTTGCAAACGATAGTAATAAGAAAAAAGTTTTAGAATCTATTTTAAAAGACTTTATTTGATATGGATAAAAATAAAGCACAATATAAACTCAAAAATATTGGTCCAGTATACTATTTGAATCTTGACGGGCAACCAGAAAGAAAAGAGTATATGGAAAAACAATTTGAATATTGGGGAATTGACAATTATACTCGTATTTCTGCATATGATGGAAGAGAAGATGATCTTAGCGATATCATCAAAGGTCGATACCCAGAATTGATGTCATCTGGTGAAATTGGTTGTGTTACTTCTCACCTAAAAGCAATAAAGCATTGGATAGAAACATCTGATAGCCCATATGCAGTCATCATGGAAGATGATGTATGTCTGGATACAGTTAGATATTGGAATTTTACTTGGAATGATTTTTATTCCAAAGTTCCATATGATTGGGATGTTATTCAATTAGCAATTATTTGTACTGGTTCTTTGTATATCAAATTGCATAAGAGATTTGTTAATGATTTTTCTACAGCTTGTTATATTATTAGTAGGCATCATGCAGAAAAACTTTTAAGATTTCATGTTCGTGATGATAAGTATAAACTTGATAATGGAGTAAAACCAAGAGCTGTTGCCGATGACTTGATTTATAATTCGGGAAATACTTTTTCAATACCTCTTTTCTTATATAAGATTGAGTTGGGTTCATCTATTCATCCAGAACATATTGATTATTTTCATAGAGCAAGCCATGATGGTCTTAGGGACTTTTGGGAAAAGCAAGGTTATGAAATGAAAATTGATGACCTTATGAATTATGATCCATATCTTGGGAGAGTAACGGAGATTCCCCCTCAAGAAAGTTAGTAATTCCTAACAAACTAAGTATAAATGCTTACCAAAGGGGCTTGACGCCCCTTTATTTTTGCTATATAATTGTGTTGTAAATCTTTACAAAAGATAATGACTGTTACAAAAAATGAGTTCGGGCAAATGAATATGTTTGCTAAAGAACCTTCGATGTATATGACTAAGGAGGATCTTGAACGTTACGGTATCGAACCCTATGCTGAGAAAGCGGAGAAAATGAATGGACGCTGGGCAATGGTCGGCTTTGTTGCTGGGATCATTTCTTATTCTATCACTGGCAACTTCTTCTTCGGTATCTTCTGATGACTGAGGCACTTTGGACAATCACGACAGTTGCTTTTTTCGTGATTTTGGGTTATGCTGTAGATCAACTTTCGGAAACTTATTGAAATGACATTCAACGTTACACTTCGTTCCGCTGACGGCACCGAGCAAACTATCCAGTGTGCCGAAGATCAATACATTCTTGAAGCAGCAGAAGATGCAGGCGTAGATCTTCCTTTTTCTTGTAAGGCAGGTGCTTGCTCCGCTTGTGCTGGTAAAGTTGTCTCTGGTGAGATTGATAATGAAGAACAATCTTTCCTTGATGATGATCAGGTTGCAGAAGGATTTGCACTTCTTTGTGTTGCTTATCCTAAGTCTGATTGTGTGATTCTTACTGAACAAGAGGAAAATCTGTGACTGCTGGAATGCTCGGGCAATTTGCTCTTGCCCTTGAAAAACTTGGATGGGATGCTAATGATGAACTTTCCGTTGAGATTGGTGGCGTAGCAGTAACAGGAACTGCAACTCATCCAGATGCCAATGCTAAATGGGCAAAACCTTTTGGGACAGTGACATATCAGAATGATGCTTTCATTGTGATTAAAAATAAAACCAGAAGTCCTATGGTTTTTTCTCAACCAAACCCTGAACACAAACAACATCACCCCTACAATGGAGAAAACAAATGAACAAAATTTTTACTGAAAAAGCAGAACGTATCAATGGTTGGGCAGCAATGATTGGATTCGTCGCCGCTGCTGGTTCTTATCTGATTACTGGACAAATCATTCCTGGCGTATTCTGATGGAGGTTACTATGCGTCGAGAAGGTTATACTGTTCCCGAAGTTCAATTTCAGTTTCGTGAGAATGGTGAGTTTGTAAATCGTACAACATCAGAACTCTTCAATGGAAAGCGTGTGGTCATTTTTAGCCTGCCTGGTGCTTTCACTCCTACTTGCAGTGCCTATCAGCTTCCTGGATTCGAAGAGAAATATGACGACTTTTTGGGTCTCGGCATCGACGATATTTACTGCATCTCTGTTAATGATGGGTTTGTGATGAATGCCTGGGCACAAGACCAGAACATCGAAAAGGTAACTCTTATCCCTGACGGTAATGCATATTTCACACGTTCTATGGGTATGCTCGTCAATAAGTCTAACCTTGGTTTCGGTCTTCGCTCTTGGCGTTATGCTGCAGTCGTGGATAACGGAGTCATCGAAAAACTATTCGTTGAAGCGGGGCAACGGGACAATGCAGACACCGACCCTTACGAAACGACTACTCCAGAAGTGGTTTTCGAGTATGTGAAGACAACTGTGAGGGAAACCGCACAGGTCTGAAATAATATCAAACTCTGCCCTAAATACTGGGCAGAGTTTTTTAGTATTATGCCTAGGGGACACTTGACGAAGGATATCATAAAATGTGAAGTCCTTAAAATAAAGAATCAGTTGGATAAAGAATGGATGAATAGATACGATACTGACCCAAAATGGTTAGCACATCAGTATCTAAACAAAGTCCTGGACAAAATCGAGGAATACAGGGCTTGACGGGTCCGAAGGTCGGTGCTATAATAAATAGGTAAACAAATGTTACGGATTTCTCATAATTCGTAACATTGTGAACTCCCACTAACCGAGACCTATGGGGAGTATAAAAACGTCTCTCATACCCACACTGGAGGGTGGTGTGGGGAATACCGTATTATCCAGTTCCCCCTGGACTTTTACTTACCCTTTTACAAAAAATGACTGCTACAATTTCACGTCAACAATCACAATCGAATACTTGGGAACAGTTTTGCAACTGGATTACTAGCACCGACAACCGCCTTTATGTTGGTTGGTTCGGCGTTCTGATGATCCCTTGCCTTCTTGCTGCTACCATTTGTTTTATCGTTGCCTTCATTGCCGCACCTCCTGTGGACATTGACGGTATCCGTGAACCCGTTGCTGGTTCACTCCTCTACGGAAACAACATCATCTCTGGTGCTGTGATTCCTTCGTCCAACGCTATCGGACTTCACTTCTACCCTATCTGGGAAGCTGCTTCCCTAGATGAGTGGCTGTACAATGGTGGTCCTTTCCAACTTGTTGTGTTCCACTTCCTGATTGGTATCTACGCCTATATGGGTCGTGAATGGGAACTCTCCTACCGTCTGGGTATGCGTCCTTGGATTTGTGTCGCTTATTCGGCACCTGTTGCTGCTGCGAGTGCAGTGTTCCTGGTCTATCCTTTCGGTCAAGGTTCTTTCTCTGATGCGATGCCTCTGGGTATTTCTGGTACTTTCAACTACATGCTTGTGTTCCAGGCAGAGCACAACATCCTGATGCACCCTTTTCATATGATGGGCGTAGCGGGTGTGTTCGGTGGTTCGCTGTTCTCCGCCATGCACGGTTCGCTGGTGACCTCCTCCCTGGTGCGTGAAACCACCGAGAGCGAGAGCCAGAACTATGGCTACAAGTTCGGTCAAGAGGAAGAGACCTACAACATCGTGGCTGCCCACGGTTACTTCGGTCGCCTGATCTTCCAGTATGCCTCATTTAACAACTCTCGTTCACTTCACTTCTTTTTAGCGGCGTGGCCAGTGGTTGGTATTTGGTTTACTGCTCTTGGTGTGAGCACCATGGCTTTTAATCTCAATGGTTTTAATTTCAACCAGTCTATTGTTGATAGTCAGGGCAAGGTAATCAATACCTGGGCTGATGTACTCAACCGTGCTGGACTTGGAATGGAAGTTATGCATGAGAGAAACGCCCACAATTTTCCTTTGGACCTTGCCGCTGCTGAAAGCACCCCAGTTGCTTTAACTGCACCTGCAATCGGTTGATTTATTAAGGAAAACCTAGTATAATAAGAGGGGAATACAAACCCCTCTTTTTTTATGACTGATATTGAGGCTGCTTGGTTATCTGGATTATTGGAAGGTGAAGGTTACTTTCAAATAACTAAACCAAGACCAAATCATCCTACACAAGTTCTTATTAGACTATCAATGACTGATAAGGATGTTGTTGAAAAGGCAGCAAATTTATTGAACGTTCCTGTAAACTGCAAAGCGAAAACTTCTGAAAAAAAGACAATTTATTCTTGCACTTTAAGTAGAAGGGATGAAGTAGAAAAAGTTTTAACGCATATATTACCTCATATGGGAAGTAGAAGAAGTAAAAAAATACTAGAATGTATTGAAGTTATTGGTGAAAGGAGAAAAGTTCTTTCTGAAACTTTGAGTGAAAAAAGAAAAAAAGCAGCAACTATTAGATGGAGTAAAGTAAAATGATTACCAAAGAAGGATTTATTCAATCAGTTAATATTGACCCAGAAAGGTCTGAAAAAATCTTCAATGAACTAAACGATAGATTTAATGGTGACTGGGAGAAAGCAGCAGAATACTTGGAAGATGTCGTTGCTTACCTCCAAAAACATAAGCACTAATACCCATTGACCTATTTTGTAAAGTATTGTAAACTAAATATGAGAAATACATAGGAGGTTATGACTTCTTCTACACTTTCACAACCTATTTCACAACGAGGATGGTTTGATGTCCTGGACGATTGGAAATAAACAAAACCTCTTAGCTTCCGTGAGGACTTCTGTATGACCTTTTTGGGATTGTATCTAATCTTTATTGGTATGAATGGATTGTTTAGAGATTTACAGAGATGCAGAGAACAAACTGATAATAGGTAAAAATATAAATAACCTTATATTGTAAAAAAAAGATGGACGCACAAGAGTTTCGTAGTCTTCAAGAAGCATATATGGAAGTTGTTACGAATGAGGGTTGGAAACCTTTGCCTACTGAAAAAATGAAGAAGAAGCAAGAAAGATATAAAAATAAATCTACTTCACCATATGAAAGTGGAATAAGTCCATCGTCACAGGTAGATAAAAGAATATCTGCTCGCAATAAAGCAAAAAAAATTGGTGATGTATTATCAAAACCATCAACAACCAGAAATCCTAAAAAATTAAGAAAGCAATCTGCTATTGGTGATTTTCTTCCTGGTGGAAGAGTTCATTCAAAAAATGTTAAAGAAGTTAAAGAAGACATTTACGATATCATCCTTTCACATTTACTTGATGAAGGATATGCCGAAACACCAGAAGCAGCAGAAGCAATTATGGTGAATATGAGTGAAGAGTGGAGAGATAGTATTATTGGTTGAGTATAATGTGATATAATAAAGAGGAGACCTGTGAAGGTCTCTTTTTTGTATCAGCATTTCTTAATATTTATACCTGTTGGTATACCTACTGGTATAAATAGTATTAGTTAAACATATTTGATATGACACTTACTCATAAACACCATATTGTTCCTAAACATATGGGAGGGACTGATGACCCTTCTAATATTATCGAGTTGAGTGTAGAAGACCACGCAAAGGCACATTTAGAACTATATGAGAAGTATGGAAATGAATATGATAGAATATCATATGAGAGTTTAATGAAAAGATTACCAAAAGAAGAAATAGTGAGACAAGTTTGTAGAGCAACTCATCTGGGAAAACCTAAAAAACCAGAAGCAGTTGAAAAAATGAGACAAACAAAAATGGGTGTTCCTCAAACAGAAGAAAGTAATAAGAAGAGAAGTGAAACTTTAAAAAGAAAGTTTCAGGAGGGAACATTTAATCCTGGTGCTTCTTATGCTCCTAAAACAGAAGAGCACAATAAGAAAAATAGTGAAAGTTGTAAGAAATCTTGGGATGAAGGCACACGAAAACCAAGAGATGTTAGTGGACCTACAACAGAAGAAGGTAAGAAAAAGTGCAGTGAAAAGGCAAAAGAAAGATGGAGAAAATATAGATTAGAAAGAGGACTTGACCCAGACACTCCTATCAAAAGAAGAGTAAGTAAAAGTCCCTATTGACCTTTATGTTAAGAAATGGTAACATAAATATTACAAATCTTAACGGAGGTTTAATGGTATCTTCATCATTACCACTACCAAATCAACAGAGAGGTTGGTTTGATTTATTAGACGATTGGTTGAAAAGAGATAGATTTGTGTTCGTTGGGTGGAGTGGGTTACTGCTATTTCCAACAGCATATCTTGCTCTCGGTGGTTGGTTAACTGGCATTACATTTACAACATCGTGGTACACTCACGGGATTGCTTCCAGTTTCTTGGAAGGTTGTAATTTCCTTACCGCTGCGGTAAGCACCCCTGCTGACGCTATGGGTCATTCTCTTCTGCTTCTCTGGGGTCCTGAGGCTCAAGGGGATATCGTCAGGTGGTTCCAACTTGGGGGACTCTGGACTTTTGTGGCACTACACGGGGCTTTCGCTCTAATCGGTTTCATGCTTCGCCAGTTTGAGATTGCTCGTCTGGTAGGCATCCGTCCTTATAACGCAATTGCATTCTCT
>JACCDZ010529322.1_pt1 | contig 23381 bp, 20 predicted proteins | sample 7449551 | NCBI WGS metagenome assembly JACCDZ01 (sample SAMN15323452, study PRJNA562643) | freshwater metagenome | isolation source: river surface water | place: USA:Blue River Watershed | collected 2017-08-18 | reverse complement strand
GCGCTAGAGAAAGTACTTATCTCCGAACCTCGTCGATAGGAAGTCATGGCTAACAAGCGCAGTGGTCGCACCAGACTTCTATTGGTCTCACTCTTGGTGACTTCGCTTTTTCTAGTTACTTTGGATCTACGAGGCCTAAGTCTCGTTACGTCGCTTCGAAACTTAACGCAAAGTGTTTTGGCGCCATTTCAAAGTTTTGGTAGTTCGATTCTTACTCCAATCGGCGATTTCTTTGGTGGATTTTCAAATCTGCGTAATTCAAGTTCTCGTATTGAAGAACTTGAAAAAGAGAACGAAGAACTAAGAGTTAAAGCAATCTTTAATGAGAATATTGCAGCGGAACTTAAACAACTAAAAGGAGTTTTGGATTTAGCTGGCAAAGGTCGTTACAGAACTGTTAGTGCTCGCGTGATCAGCAAAGGAGGCACGGCGACTATCAGTGAATCAATTGTGATTGATCAAGGTTCACAGGCAGGAATTACCAGAGATATGACGGTAATTTCAGAAAGTGGACTAGTCGGAGTTGTTAAATCAACTACCGCAACCACATCAGTCGTAATGCTAATGAGCGATCCTGCTTTTCGAGTCGGAGTGAGAGTTGCTGGCACTCAACATATGGGAATTTTATCTGGCGAAGGAGAGGGTCGTTATTTCGTACAGATGTTAAGCGCTGCTGGCGAAATCAAATTTGAAGATTCACTATTAGCTAGAGGCAGTTCTGGCGATAAACCATTTGTGCCCGGCGTTCCAGTGGGACGCGTTGTTTCTGTAGAAAATAGAGTTGGACAATTGACGGCACGAGCGAGGGTTGAGCCTTACGTTAGATTTGATTCACTTGGTGTTGTTAGCGTAGTTATTAAATCTGTAGGCGGGGATCCAGGTGATGCCTTAGTTCCGCAAGCGCCACGGCCAGCACCGACGGTAACCGTATTTGTTACCCCAAGCGAATAGTTAAAAGAAATTTCATGAGATTAAGTCGATTACCACTAGTTGTAGGAGTCCTACTCTCTATTTTTATCTTGCAGGAAGCATTTATCAATCGAATTGATTTTTACCTCGGCGGTTTCTCTCTCTACTTGGTCTTTGTGATCGCTTGGGTAATAAATGAAGAGCCAGAAAACGCCATGTTAATTGGTTTTTTTGCCGGTTTGATCGCAGACCTTTCTCCAACTTTGGAAGCTCCATTTGGACTATGGACTTTTGTTTTAACGGGTTTTTGTTATCTACTAGTTACAACTATTCGCGGTAATTTAGAGCCGCAAATCAGCCCAATTCAGATGTCCCTCGTAACTTCAATAAGCGCAACATTTCTCTTGATTCTCTTCATAATATTTGGAGCAATTCTTGGTCAAGAAGTTGCCTCTGCCATCGTATTAATGAAGGAAATTGCTGGGAATTTACTTTGGAGTTTGGCGTTAGCTCCAATCTATATTCCTATGACTTTAAAGATTCACAAAATTTCTCTGACGGCAAGGGAACGATAATTGAGAGATAGAACATCAATTGCAATCGTCGTAGCCCAAATTTTTGTGGTTTCTCTAATGATGGCGCTATTCGGTCGCCTTTTCTATTTGCAAATAGCCGATGGTCCGCGTTATCAAGAAGCCGCTCTAGATATTCAGAGTAGAGATATCGTAACCCCAGCCCTACGTGGGCTAATTGTTGATATGGAAGGTGAACCACTAGCTACAAATAAAGCCGGATTAATGGTGACTGCAGATCGCTCAATTTTGGATCAACAACCCGACAAGGGCAGAAGTATTCTCTCTCGCGTTTCAGAGGTGTTGAATCTCGATTCAACAGATGTTTATGCCAGAACAAGGCTATGTGGCGAATTGCAGAAATCCGAGCGAAATGGTTGCTGGACGGGAAATAGATACCAACCAATTCCAATTACAAAAGAAGCCACCGAAAGTCAGGTACTCCGAATTTTAGAGAGATCTGATTTATACCCAGGTATCGGAGCCGAACCAGTATCAATCAGGTATTACCCTGCGAAATCAGGAGAGCGGGCAACACATGTACTTGGTTATATCGGACCGGTTACGGAATCTGATCTAAATAATGAAAAAGGAAAGCGTTATTACCGTAATGAGTTGATTGGGAAAGCTGGAATTGAAGTTCAATATGATGAATTTCTTCGAGGCACACCTGGCATACGAACTGTAATTGTTAATTACAAAGAATCAGTAACTAGTGAATCTAGAAATATTGAACCGATTCCGGGTAATCATTTAGTCTTAAATATAAATGCCAAGCTGCAGAGCGCAGCCGAGGAAGCCTTAAAGAATGCAGTGCAACGTGCCCGTGGTAGTGGCTATCGAGGAGATTCCGGTGCTGCAATTGTTATGGATCTTGAAGGTCGAGTTATGGCGATGGCCTCTTATCCGGATTACGACCTAAATATTTGGGAAAATGGAATAACTGTTAGACAAGCAAAAGAGCTTTATAGTCAACAAAGTGCTGTTCCAGCTCTATCACGTGCGATACAGGGAAGTTTTGCACCAGCATCAACTTTCAAAGTTGTTTCTCTATCTGCTGCGGCATCTGCTAACTACAACTTGAGAAGTACTTATGATTGTCCGGCCCAAGTTGAAATTGGTAATCGAATCTTTAGAAATTTTGATAGCAAACCTGCCGGCCGCATCTCAATGACTACTGCGATGGCAATTTCTTGTGACTCAATCTGGTATCAAATTGCCTATGATGAATGGGTTCGCGACGGCGGGTTAAAACCAATAAGTAACCCTAAGGATAATTTCTTCAAGACCGCAAAAGGTTTTGGAGTCGGAAAGAAAACTGGAATCGATTTGCCATCGGAAGTATCTGGTCGATTGCCCGATCGCCAGTGGCGAAAAGACTGGTATGCGGGTAACAAAGATTTCTACTGCAATTACAAAGAACGCGCCAAGAAATCGCAACTCACCGAATACTTAATTGCTCTGGCCGTAGAGAATTGCATCGATGGCGACAAAGTTAGAGCTGGCGATATGGTTAATTTCTCAATTGGTCAAGGTGATGTCCTTATGACACCAATCCAAATGGCTGTCATGTATGCAGCAATTGCAAACGGTGGCGAACTTGTAAAGCCACAAGTTAGGCGTGCAGTAGTTACTCCAACAGGAAAAGTCCTTGAGAAATTTGAGAAGACGGTTACAGGAACATTGCCTATAAAGAAATCAACTTTGAAGTTGTTACAGAGTTCATTACGAGCGGTCGTTACATCTGGAACAGCGCGCGGAGCTTTTTCTGGATTGCGAGCAGAAGTTAGCGGCAAGACGGGTACGGGGCAGGTTTTTGGCAGAAACCTCGATGGCTCTGCAAAAGATGACACTTCTTGGTTTGCTTCTTATGCGCCAAGCAAAAACCCACAATATGTCGTCGTCATGATGGTAAGCCAAGGTGGTTTTGGAGCTAGTACCAGCGGCGTCGGCGTGCGAAGAATTTATGACTCAATCTTTGGTGAATCAGGAAAGCAAGCGATATTCCCAAATGGCGCATCGACTGAAATCCCAGCTATTAAGAATAAGGTTTCATGATGCATCAATTACCAGTACGTACAAATAAGAGACGATTCCTGACTGGTACGGATCCACTAATAAATGTTTCGGTATTACTTCTTTCTTTGTTTGGCATTGTTCTGGTTTACGCAGCAACCAGAGATTGGTTTGCTGTAAATAATCAAGACCCTGAGTATTATTTAAAGCGTCAGCTCATAAATGTTGTTATTGGCTTTGCTCTGGCATACGGAACTACTTTGGTCGATTACCGATTACTGCGCGCTTACACCCCAATCTTCTGGGGTCTAGGCGTGCTTGGGCTTTTACTTGTCTTAGTCCCCGGAGTAGGCAGTGTGGTTAACGGAGCGCGCTCTTGGATAGTTTTTCCTGGAGGATTCCAAATTCAACCTGCCGAAATAGCTAAGCTAACAATTATTGTAGGTATGGCGCTTATTCTTGCCGAACGTGAAGCTGGTTCCTCTGATCCGACTGATCGCCAAGTTCTCTATTCATTAATTGTGGCAGCAATACCAATTCTTTTAATTGTGCTACAGCCAGATTTAGGAACCGTAATGATCATATCTGCGGCAGTTATTTCAATGATTGCAATATCGGGAGCGCGAATTAGATGGGTTATTGGTTTACTAGTTGTAGGTGTTACGGGTGCTTATCTAGCTGTTGCTAGCGGTGAAGTTAGCGAATATCAACTAAATCGTTTACGCGCTTTTGTTGATCCATTTGCCGACCCACAGGCATCTGGATATCAATTACGACAATCGAGAATAACAATCGGTTCTGGTGGACTATTTGGCACAGGACTTTTTAATGGACCGCAAACTAATGGTCGTTTCGTTCCTGAACAACAAACTGATTTCATATTTACAGTTTCGGGCGAGGAGTTAGGTTTCGTAGGTTCTGCTTTTATTTTGACTCTGTACTTTGTGATATTAATGAGGGCTTTCTCAATTGCAAAGCGAACCAATGACCAATTTGGAAGATTAGTAACTATGGGAGTAATTGCTTGGTTTTCATTTCAAATATTTCAAAATATTGGAATGACCATGGGATTAATGCCAATGACTGGCGTACCGTTGCCATTCCTCTCTTATGGTGGATCAAGCATGTTTGCAAATATGATTGGAATTGGCTTGCTTCAAAATGTTTATCAACGCACTAGATAGGGTGATTTTCTCTAGTATTTAAGCCTCATCTTGCTGAATTAGGGGTACGTTCATCGAATGTGCCATACTTGGCAACGCAATCGCCTGATGGTTGCCAGACCGCTCTTTAGGTGCGGTCGGCAAAACTAAGAAAAGGCGCAACCGAGTTTTAGACGTCCTTCGGGACGCAGATAAAGGATTTAGTTATGGCCGAAGAGCCAAAAAAGACGCGTAAGCGCGCTGTTAAGAAATCATCTGAAGCGACTGAAAAGTCCGCGGAAAAAAAGTCGGAGAAGAAAAGTAAAGCTGCGATTCCAACACCGATTTTTCAAGCGGCTCCTGTTTCCCCGAGAGGCGAACGAAAAAAGAGCGAGAGTGAAACCCAAGAAAACGAGAATCGTCGCCGTCGTCGCCGAAGAGGCGGTAAAGATCGCCGACGTAGCGATCGCGATGAGAAGTTAGAAGCCGATAGAGAGAAATCAGAGAACAAAAACTCAGACACTAAGAAATCGGATAGTAGAAAAGAGATTCAACCTGCTGGTGAGCCGGTATTCAAGAAACGAAGACGCCGCCGCCGTTCTGGCGCCGAAGATGTAACTCCTGGCGAAAGCGTGGAAGATGGCGTTGTAACAGTTGTAAAAGTTAGAGATGCCAGACCTGCTACAGAGAGAAGCAACGATCGCGGTAGAGATCGAAAGAGTTTCGAACGTCGCGATCGACGTGATCGCTTCAGAGATCGTGGTCGAGATAGATCGCGATTCAACGAGCATCGAGAATTTAACCGTGATTACAAAGAGAATAGACGTCGCGGAACAATCCTTACCGATGCGGAATTCTTAGCTCGACGCGAATCTGTAGACCGTGAGATGTTGGTCCGTCAGCAAGGCGACCGCACTCAGATTGCAATTCTAGAAGACAATATTTTGGTTGAACATTATGTAAATAAGAGCAGCAATATCTCCTATGTTGGAAACGTTTATTTAGGAAAGGTTCAAAACGTACTTCCATCAATGGAGGCTGCATTCGTTGATATTGGCAAAGGAAGAAACGCAGTTCTTTATGCTGGTGAAGTCAATTGGGATGAGACTGGGCTTGCTGATAACAAGGAAAGAAAAATTGAACGAGTCTTAAAAACCGGTCAATCAGTTCTTGTGCAAGTTACTAAAGATCCAATTGGTCAGAAAGGTGCTCGCTTAACGAGCCAGATTTCACTGCCGGGACGTTATTTAGTTTATGTACCTGGCGGCGGAATGAGTGGTATTTCGAGAAGACTTCCAGAGAGCGAACGAAACCGTCTAAAAGATATTTTGAAGAACTTGATTACCGAAGATGAAGGCGTAATCGTTCGAACTGCTGCTGAAGGCGCATCAGACGAAGAATTGACTCGCGATGTAACTCGTCTTAAAGCGCAGTGGGAAGATATAAAGAAGAAATCAGAAAATAGTTCAACAAAAGCTCCATCGCTTCTTTATGGCGAACCCGATCTTGCAATCAGAGTTATTCGAGATATCTTCAATGAAGACTTTAGGAAATTGACGGTTCAAGGAACTGATGCCTGGGACGATATTCATAATTACCTTGGCCATATCGCTCCTGAATTAATGCAAAAAGTTGAAAAGTGGACAGGAGTAAAGGATCTCTTTACGGAGAACCGTGTAGATGAACAACTAGCCAAAGCTCTAGACCGGAAAGTCTTCTTGCCATCGGGTGGATCTCTTGTAATCGATAGAACCGAAGCGATGGTCGTAATTGACGTTAATACCGGAAAGTTCATCGGCAAAGGTGGAAATTTAGAAGAGACTGTCACTAAGAACAATCTAGAAGCTGCCGAGGAAATTGCGCGCCAACTTCGCCTTCGCGATTTAGGTGGAATTATTGTTATTGATTTTATCGACATGGTTTTAGAGTCAAATCGCGAGCAAGTTCTCCGCCGATTAGTTGAATGCCTTGGTAGAGATCGAACAAAGCATCAAGTTGCAGAAGTAACTTCGCTAGGACTTGTGCAAATGACTCGAAAACGCGTAGGTCAAGGATTAATAGAAGCATTCTCGACAACTTGCGAAAGTTGCGGTGGCCGTGGAATTCATGTTCATATGGAGCCGGTCGATAAAAAGAAATTAGATCGTGAAATAGTTCCAACTGGAGAAGTTGAAAATACTGAGTCAGAGACTGACCCAGTTTCAGCAGATGAGCCGAGTGAAGAATCATCAGATGATGACAAACGCACCCGATTTGGTCGCCGGCGCAGAAGGGCCGCTAGCACTGGAGTTCTAACCCCTGATGGTGACTCGGTTTGACCCCGAGGCGCCTCAATCTCTAACCTAGCCCCCTGCATCAACTGAGCAGTTATCGGAAGGAATCTCGTGTACGCGATTGTTAAGGCTGGCGGCCGTCAAGAAAAGGTTGCAGTTGGCGACACTGTCTTTGTTGATCGCATTGAGGCTGCACCTGGTTCAACAGTTTCATTTCCAGCAGTCCTAGTAGTTGATGGCGATTCAGTAACTTCTGATCCAAAAGTTTTGTCAGGTGTAAAAGTCACCGGTGAAATCGTTGCTGAAGTTAAAGGACCAAAGATTCAGATTCTTCGCTATAAGGCAAAGACCGGATATCGCCGTCGCCAAGGTTTCCGCTCGAAGAACACTCGAGTAAAAATCACCGCTATTAACGGTGTGAAGTAAGGAGCAAATAAATGGCATCCAAAAAAGGCGTCTCCTCGACACGAAATGGTCGCGATTCCAATCCGCAATACCTTGGCATCAAACGCTTTGGTGGTCAGGTTGTAAATAGCGGAGAGATTTTGGTTCGCCAACGTGGAACTAAGTTCCACCCTGGCAAGAACGTAGGAATTGGCAAAGATGACACGCTCTTTGCATTAGCTGCCGGCGCAGTTGAATTTGGCAGCGCTCGTGGCCGTCGCGTTGTAAATATTGTTCCAGTTTCTTAACCAACGGACTTAATTTTGTCGGGTCCGTAATTACGGGCCCGATTTTCTATTTGGAGGGTTATGGCTACTTTTGTAGATCGTGTAACGCTCCATGTCAGTGCCGGTAAAGGTGGAGACGGTTGTGTTTCTGTACATCGCGAGAAATTTGTTCCTCTAGGCGGACCAGACGGTGGCAGCGGTGGACGAGGCGGAGACGTTGTTCTTGTTGTCGATCCCGATGTAACAACGCTTCTTGATTTTCATCATTCGCCACACAAATCAGCAACTTCGGGGCGACAAGGATATGGATCACTCAAGAATGGTCCAGATGGTGAAGATTTAATTTTGGGTGTTCCCAATGGAACTGTCGTTTTATCTAGAGATGGAAAAGTTCTTGCCGATTTAGTTGGAAATGGCACCAGATTTGTGGCAGCTCAAGGCGGTCAGGGCGGACTTGGAAATGCTGCGCTCTCATCATCGAGACGTCGTGCACCTGGTTTTGCATTACTAGGCGAACCTGGTGAGAAAAGAACTTTAATTCTTGAACTCAAATCCGTTGCAGATATTGGGTTAATTGGTTTTCCAAGCGCTGGAAAGTCCTCTTTGATTGCAGCCATTTCGGCGGCGCGTCCAAAAATCGCTGATTACCCGTTTACAACTTTGGTTCCAAATCTTGGAGTTGTTCAGGCTGGCGAAGCACGATTCACGGTTGCAGATGTTCCAGGTTTAATTCCAGGAGCTTCTGAAGGTAAGGGACTTGGATTAGAGTTTTTGCGACATGTTGAGCGATGCGCTGCGCTTGTCCACGTCCTTGATTGTGGCGCTTTAGAAACAGAACGTGACCCAATCAAAGATTTTGAAATTATCGAAAACGAATTAAAGCAATATTCAGCGGACCTAAGTGATAGACCACGAATTATCGCGCTCAATAAAATTGATTTGCCTGACGGAAAAGCGATTGCAGATATGGTCGAACCAATCCTTAAAGAACGTGGTTATGAAGTATTTCAAATTTCAGCAGCCGCCAGACTTGGTTTAAGTGAACTCTTGTTTGCAATGGCAAGAATTGTTAAAGATTATCGAAGTAAACAGGTTAGTGATGAAAAGACTCGAATCGTCTTACGGCCTACTCCTGTTGATGATCGAGGTTTTAAGGTGATTACTAACGAAGATGGATCTTTTACTGTTACTGGGACAAAGCCTGAGCGTTGGGTGCATCAAACGAATTTTGGAAATGCTGAAGCAATTGGTTATCTAGCAGACCGTCTTGCAAGTCTTGGAGTTGAAAAAGAACTCTTCAAATTGGGCGCCAAAGCAGGCGATGAAGTGCGAATTGGCAACGGAGAGGACGCAGTTGTTTTTGATTGGGAGCCAACTATTGAGGCTGGTGCGGAATTGTTGGCCGGCCCACGTGGAGATGATTTGAGAATTCCGCGAGGCTGGGAAAAATCTGATGAAGAAGCAATTGACCAACTTGATGATGAGGAACTTGCCCAGCAATGGGAGAACCGTGTGCCGAACCCTTCTTCGCCCGTAGTGGAAGAAGATTCGAAGGGAAGCAATGAACACTCAAGGTAAAGTTACCTCTATGTCCAAGATTTCTCTGCAAGATGTTGCAAATCTTGCGAAGCTAGCTCGTATTGAAATGACAGATTCCGAGCTCGAACAATTATCAGGTGAACTCTCGGTAATTCTGGACGCAGTAGCAAGAGTTCAAGAAGTAGCGGGCGCCGAAGTTCCTCCAACGTCACATCCGCTTTCAATCACAAATGTGTTTCGCGATGATGTAAATAGACCAAGCCTTACTCCCGAGGAAGCTCTTTCCGGTGCGCCCGAGAAAGAAGAGCAACGCTTTAAAGTTCCTAAGATTTTAGGCGAAGAATGATTATCAATAAGAGCGCAACTGAAATGGCGCAACTTCTAAATTCGGGTGAAATTACTTCTGTCGAATTAACAAATCTTCATCTTGATCGGATTAAAGAAGTAGACGATAAAGTTAAAGCTTTTCTATATGTGGATCATGACGGCGCTCTCGAACAAGCAACGCTTGTAGATAATAAACGAAAGAGTGGCGAAAAACTCTCACCGTTAGCCGGTGTTCCGCTTGCTTTGAAAGATGTCATGACGCAAAAAGGAATTCCGACAACTTGTGGTTCAAAAATATTGGAAGGTTGGCGTCCTCCATATGATTCCACTGTAGTCTCTAGATTGAAGGCATCCGATGTCGTAATACTTGGCAAAACTAATTGTGATGAGTTTGCTATGGGATCTTCTACAGAAAATTCTGCTTTCTTCCCAACACATAATCCATGGGATTTAACAAGAATTCCTGGTGGCTCTGGTGGCGGATCTTCTGCATCGCTTGCCGCTTTTCAAGCGCCTCTTGCTATAGGTACTGATACCGGTGGATCTATTAGACAGCCTGCTGCGGTAACCGGAACAGTTGGAGTTAAACCAACTTATGGCGGCGTCTCTCGCTACGGACTCGTTGCATTCTCTTCTTCATTGGATCAAGCAGGGCCTTGTGCGCGTACTGTTTTAGATGCGGCATATCTTCACGAAGTTATTGGTGGGCATGATCCACTTGATTCAACATCTATTAATCAGCCTCTACCCCCAATCGTTGAAGCTGCTAAGAATCCAGATGTCAAAGGAATGAAGATTGGTGTCATAAAAGAATTACAAGGTGATGGATATCAACCGGGCGTTCTCAAACGTTTTAATGAATCCTTAGAAGAACTTGCAAAACTTGGCGCAGAAATTGTTGAAGTATCTTGCAAGTATTTCGATTATGCCCTTGCTGCTTATTACTTGATTGCCCCCAGCGAATGTTCTTCTAATTTGGCCCGCTTTGATGCGATGCGATACGGAATGAGAGTCGGCGGAGGATCTGCAGAAGAAGTAATGAACGCAACTCGCGAAGCTGGTTTTGGTGAAGAAGTTAAACGCAGAATCATTCTTGGCACATATGCGCTATCAAGTGGTTACTACGATGCCTACTATGGAAGTGCTCAAAAAGTTCGCACTTTGATTTCTCGTGATTTTGCTACCGCTTTTGAGAAAGCCGATGTCTTAGTTTCTCCAACTGCTCCAACTACCGCATTTAAAATTGGGGAAAAGGCAAATGATCCAATTGCTATGTACTTAAATGACATTGCCACCATTCCAACAAATCTTGCGGGTATCTGCGGAATGTCGCTTCCTTCTGGACTTGCAGATGAAGATGGGTTACCAGCTGGTTTTCAAATAATGGCAGGCGCGATGAAAGATGATCGACTTTATCGAGTAGGTGCAGCTTTAGAGAGCGCTCTAGTCAATAAGTGGGGCGGACCAATTTTGGCAAACGCTCCGCAATTGGTTGGTGGAAAATGACAATTACTTTTGACGAAGTTCTAAGCAAGTACGAACCAGTATTAGGTCTTGAAGTTCATGTTGAACTTGGGACCAAATCAAAGATGTTTTGTGGTTGCAACACTGCATTTGGTGCTGCGCCTAATACTCAAACATGTCCGGTATGTCTCGGCTTTCCAGGTTCTTTACCGGTAGTAAATGGAAAAGCAATTGAATATACGATTGCAATTGGTCTGGCATTGAACTGTTCTATAGCGCCATATTCGCGATTTGCTAGAAAGAATTATTTCTACCCAGATATGCCGAAGAATTTTCAAACTTCGCAATATGACGAACCAATCTGTTTCAATGGTTATCTTGATATTAAAGTAGAAACCGATGATGGACTTAAAGATTTTCGAATTGAAATTGAACGAGTTCACATGGAAGAAGACACAGGCAAATCTCTACACATGGGTGGAGCCACCGGACGAATTCATGGTGCGGATTACTCGCTACTTGATTACAACAGGGCCGGAATACCACTAGTCGAAATTGTTACAAAACCAATTACTGGAACTGGAAAGTATGCACCGCAGGTCGCACGAGCTTATGTTGCAGAGCTAAGGGATATCTTGCGCTCACTCGGAGTCAGCGATGTAAAGATGGAACAAGGCTCTCTTAGATGCGATGCCAACGTTTCCCTCAAACTTATTGGAGAGCCAAAGTTCGGTATCCGCAGTGAAACCAAGAATGTAAATTCATTACGAAGCGTTGAACGTGCAGTACGAAGCGAGATGATTCGACATGCAGAAGTCTTGAATTCAGGTAATCGAGTAATTCAAGAAACCAGACATTTTCATGAAGACACTGGCGAAACAACTCCTGGTCGCTCCAAGGAACAAGCCGAGGATTACCGCTACTTCCCAGAACCTGATCTAGTTCCAGTTGCACCTGCTCCTGAGTTCATTGAAGGAATACGCAAGTCACTTCCAGAAAAACCTTCAGCTCGAAGAAAGCGCCTACAAGATTCATGGCAAGTTCCAGATAAAGAAATGGCGGCAATGATCAATGCCGATGTATTGGATTTAGTTGAAGCAACTGTAGTTCTTGGCGCTGATCCAGCAAGAGCACGCAGCTGGTGGCTGGGCGAGATTGCCAGAATTGCAAATGAACGAGAGGTGCCAGCCGCAGAATTGCCGATTACTGCATCAGATGTTGCAGAAGTTGTTGATTTGATAAATCGTGGTGAGCTCACTGACAAATTGGCGAGACAAGTCGTTGAATCAGTAATTAATGGTGAAGGGCGACCAAAAGAAATCATCGCTGCAAAAGGAATTAAGGTCGTTTCAGATGATTCAGCGCTTATGGTTGCGATCGAGAATGCGATTGCTGCACAACCTGATGTTGCTGAAAAAGTCCGTAACGGACATGTTCCTGCCGCTGGCGCACTTATTGGCGCTGTCATGAAAGAAACAAAAGGTCAGGCGGATGCCGCTAAAGTTAGAGAATTACTTCTTAAACATTTGGGACAGAACGTATGAGTAAGAATCCAATGAAACCACGTTCGTATTTGGTTACAGATGGACTAGAGCGTGCCCCTGCTCGCGGCATGTTGCGAGCTGTCGGTATGAAAGATGAAGATTTTGATAAGCCACAAATTGGAATCGCATCTTCTTGGAATGAAGTTACTCCGTGCAACTTGTCGCTTGATCGGTTAGCAAAGGCTTCGAAAGAGGGAGTAATAAAAGCTGGTGGATTCCCGATGCAATTTGGAACTATTTCGGTATCAGATGGAATTTCCATGGGCCATGAAGGAATGCACTTCTCTTTAGTGTCTAGAGAAGTTATTGCAGATTCTGTTGAGACGGTTATGGAAGCTGAACGTTTAGATGGAATGGTTACATTTGCTGGTTGTGACAAATCTCTTCCTGGAATGATGATGGCCGCAGCGAGAATTAACGTTGCAAGCGTATTTGTTTATGCCGGTTCAATCATGCCTGGAAAAGTTGACGGTAGAGATGTGACAATCATTGATGCTTTTGAAGCTGTTGGTGCATGTGCGCGAGGATTGATTTCGCAAGAAGAGGTCGACAAGATTGAAAGAGCTATTTGTCCTGGTGAAGGAGCCTGTGGCGGTATGTATACCGCTAATACGATGGCTTCAATTGGCGAAGCGCTCGGACTTTCTTTACCTGGATCTGCAGCACCACCATCTATCGATCGCCGAAGAGATAATTACGCTATTAAATCTGGTGAAGCAGTCGTTGAATTAATTAGAAAAGGAATTCGCACTCGAGATATTCTCACCAAAGAGGCATTTGAAAACGCAATTACAATTTTGATGGCGTTGGGTGGATCGACAAATGCAGTGCTACATCTTCTTGCAATTGCCCATGAGGCTCGAGTCCCACTTACTTTAGAAGATTTTCATCGCGTTGGTTCCAAAGTTCCACTTCTGGGCGATTTAAAGCCATTTGGAAAATATGTTATGAACGATGTGGACAAAGTTGGAGGAGTTCCGGTTGTACTTAAGGCGCTCTTTGACGCTGGTTTAATTCATGGCGATTGTTTAACAGTAACCGGAAAGACAATGGCAGAAAATCTTGCCGAAATTTCTCCACCAGATCCTGATGGTCAAATTTTGAAATCGACTAAAACTGCAATTGCAGCAACGGGTGGCATAACAATTCTTGGTGGAACTCTGGCTCCAGAAGGTGCTGTAACAAAAGTCGCAGGAGTTGGTGTCGATGTATTCGAAGGACCTGCAAGAGTTTTTGATCGCGAGCAGAGCGCAATGGAGGCTTTAGAAAACGGCACAATTCAAGCTGGAGATGTTGTTGTAATCCGTTATGAAGGTCCTAAAGGCGGACCAGGAATGCGCGAAATGTTGATGATTACTGGCGCAATCAAAGGAGCCGGATTAGGAAAATCAGTATTGCTAATTACTGATGGACGTTTCTCCGGAGGAACAACTGGATTGTGCGTCGGTCACGTAGCGCCGGAAGCAGTTGATGGTGGGCCAATTGCACTAGTTAAAGATGGTGATCAAATCAGAATTGACGTGAATGCTAGGACTTTAGATTTATTGGTTGACCCAAACGAAATAATCGAACGTAGAAAAGCCTTTAAACCCTTACCTCCAAGATACACACACGGAGTCCTCTCTAAATATACGAAGTTAGTGGGTTCTGCTTCACGCGGAGCGGTCTGCGACTAGTTTCACATGCTGAGATGGGAATCTCAGGGGTTGACTCACCCTATTTGGGGAATGGATAATTCAGGCATGGCAACGAACACAATCTCTGTATCAGTGGTGGTGATTCGTTGCGCGTGATCTAAATAAAAGATCACGCGCACCCTCAGGAAACTGAGGGTTTTTCCATTAATAGGGCAAAAACTAAAGATTGATAACCGAGAAGAGAGGAGTCAGAGATGAGTGAGCAGATAACCGGGGCACAGTCACTAGTGAAATCGCTAGAACTTGCCGGAGTAGATGTCATGTTTGGAATCCCTGGCGGCGCAATTCTTCCGGCATACGATCCAATCTACGATTCAAAAATCAGACATATTTTGGTTCGTCACGAACAAGGTGCTGGCCATGCTGCAACTGGCTATGCACAAGCAACTGGAAAAGTTGGCGTCTGCATCGCAACTTCAGGACCTGGTGCCACAAACTTGGTTACTCCACTTGCTGATGCACATATGGATTCAGTTCCGATGGTTGCAATTACTGGTCAGGTGCCAGGACCTGCAATTGGCACCGACGCATTTCAAGAAGCAGATATCCGTGGCGTTACGATGCCTGTTACAAAACACAACTACTTAATTACTAATCCGGAAGATATTCCAAGAGCTATTGCCGAAGCATTTTATATTGCAAAATCGGGACGCCCAGGACCGGTGCTAGTTGATATTGCAAAAGACGCTTTGCAGAAGTTGACTGGTTTTAATTATCCGAAGCAATTGGATTTGCGTGGCTATCGTCCACAAGTTGAACCTGATAATCAGGCAATAAAAGATGCAGCAACCTTAATTTCTGAATCCAGCAAGCCAGTTTTCTATATTGGCGGTGGCGTAATAAAGGCAAATGCTGCGCGTGAATTGTTAGAGCTTGCGCAAGTTGTTGGCGCGCCAGTCGTAACAACTTTGATGGCACGTGGCGCATTTCCAGATAGTCATAAACAGCATTTAGGTATGCCTGGCATGCACGGAACAGTTGCTGCGGTCACAGCGCTACAAAAGGCAGATTTACTAATCACACTTGGCGCCAGATTTGATGATCGAGTTACCGGAAAATTAAGTAGTTTTGCAGTAAATGCCAAAATTATTCACGCTGATATTGATCCAGCAGAGATTGGCAAGAATCGCTATGCGGATGTTCCGCTAATTGGCGATTTGTTGCCAACAATAAAAGCCTTGATTCCAGCTGTAAAAGAGGCTTTCAAGAAGCGTCAACCTGATTTCTCAACTTGGTGGCGCCAGATGAATTCACTTCGTGAGACTTATCCATTGGGTTACAACGAGCCCGAAGATGGTTCACTCTCACCGCAATATGTAATTGAACGAATTGGTGCAATTACTGGTCCAGATGCAATTTACGTAGCAGGAGTTGGCCAGCATCAGATGTGGGCTTCACAATTTATTAAATATGAAAAGCCACGCACTTGGTTAAATTCTGGTGGTTTAGGAACCATGGGTTATGCAGTTCCGGCTGCAATGGGAGCAAAAGTTGGAGCACCTAACACGCCAGTCTGGGCGATTGATGGCGATGGTTGCTTCCAGATGACAAATCAAGAATTAGTTACTTGTTCACTAAATAACATCCCAATCAAAGTTGCAATTATTAATAATGAAAGCTTGGGCATGGTTCGTCAATGGCAGTCGCTTTTCTATCAGGGTCGTTATTCCAATACAGATCTGCATTCAAAGCGCATCCCTGATTTTGCGAAACTTGCAGAAGCAATGGGTTGTGTAGGTTTGCGTTGCGAATCAAAAGGTGATGTGGATCGAATAATCAAAGAAGCAAATGCAATTAATGATGCTCCAGTTGTAGTTGACTTTAATGTTCATCGAGATGCAATGGTTTGGCCGATGGTCGCTGCGGGTACTTCTAATGATGACATCATGATTGCGCGCGAACTCGCGCCTGACTGGGATTCGCAGGAGTTATAGCCATGGCACAACACACTCTTGCAGTTCTAGTTGAAAATAGTCCGGGCGTTCTAGCGCGAGTTGCTGGTTTGTTTTCAAGACGTGGTTACAACATTGATTCTCTAGCCGTCGGACCAACTGAAGATCCAAAAGTTTCAAGAATGACTATTGTGTTGAACCTTGAAGGTCATGCTCTTGATCAAGTAAGTGCGCAATTATTCAAATTGGTAAATGTCATTGGAATTCAAGAGATGAAGGAATCAAAGACCAGACAACGAGAACTTCTCTTTGTAAAAGTTGCTGCAAGCAGAGCTCAAATAGAGCCGATTCTTCAAGATTTCCAAGCCGAGATTGTTGAAGAAAAGAGCAATTACGCTGTCATTCAAGTTGTCGCAACTGCGAAAGATTCAGCCAATTTACTTGAGAAATTAGGAAAATTCGGCGTCCGAGAATTAGTTCAATCTGGTGCAATTGCTATTGAACTAAGTTCCGAAACGCTAGCTGAACAGACCGCGTTAGAAACTGGTTTGGCGAGCTCGGAAACTCAGTCACAGCTTGAGGATTATCAGAACTAATCGAGAAGAAAAAAGAAATAGACCGAACGAAATAGACCGAACAGAGAGAGGCAAAGATGGCAACGATCTATCACGAAGAGGATGCTGATCTATCAGTTATCCAAGGGCGAAAAGTCGCGGTAATCGGATATGGATCTCAAGGGCATGCTCATGCTTTGAATCTGCGCGATAGCGGAGTCGATGTTCGAGTCGGACTTGCGGAAGGATCAAAATCACGAGCAAAGGCCGAACAAGAAGGTCTTCGAGTTTTGTCAGTTGCTGACGCAGTGAAAGAAGCAACCGTGATTATGTTGTTGGCACCAGATCACAAGCAACGTCACATCTATAAAGAGTCAATCGAGCCAAATTTGAAACCTGGCGATGCGCTCTTCTTCGGCCACGGTTTCAATATTCGATTTGGATATATAAAACCACCGGCAAATGTCGATGTATGTATGGTCGCACCAAAGGGTCCAGGACATTTAGTCCGACGAGAATTTGCTGCCGGACGAGGCGTTCCAGATATTGTCGCCGTGGAACAAGATGCAACTGGAAATGCTTGGCCACTCACTCTTTCCTACGCAAAGGCCATGGGCGGTTTAAGAGCTGGCGCGATTTTGACTACATTTACCGAAGAGACTGAAACTGATTTATTTGGTGAGCAATCAGTTCTTTGCGGCGGCGCTTCGCAACTTGTTATGTACGGATTCGAGACTTTGATTGAGGCAGGTTATCAACCGGAGGTTGCTTATTTTGAATGCCTACACGAGCTCAAATTAATTGTGGATTTGATGTATGAAGGCGGAATCGCAAAACAGCGTTGGTCTGTTTCTGATACAGCCGAGTATGGTGATTACATTTCCGGTCCTCGGGTAATTGATCCTCGAGTAAAAGAGAATATGAAAGCAGTTCTTGCAGATATTCAAAGTGGGGCATTTGCCAAGAGATTTATTGATGATCAAGATGCTGGCGCTCCGGAATTCAAATCACTACGCGCCAAAGGCGAAAGCCACCCAATTGAAAAAGTTGGTCGCGAACTTCGCTCGATGATGTCCTGGGTTAAAGCCTCAAATAAGGATGATTATCGAGAGGGATCGGCCGCGCGTGACTAAACCAGTAGTTTTGATTGCAGAGGAGTTGAGTCCAGCAACAATTAGCGCGCTCGGACCAGACTTCGAGATTCGCCAATGTGATGGCGCAAATCGAGCTGAACTCCTTAAATCCTTAAATAGTGGAGTAGATGCAATCTTGATTCGCTCTGCGACAAAGATGGATTCAGAAGCAATCGAAGCGGCAAAAGGTTTAAAGGTAATTGCCCGTGCCGGAGTAGGACTAGATAACGTTGATATTCCTGCAGCAACCGCCGCTGGAATTATGGTTGTAAATGCACCAACTTCAAACATCGTTAGCGCAGCCGAATTGGCAATCGCCCTACTGTTGGCTAGCGCTCGTCATGTCGCGCCTGCTCACAATGCATTGATGAATGGAAAGTGGGCGAGATCGAAATACACAGGTGCAGAATTATTTGAAAAAACTCTTGGTGTAGTTGGTTTCGGAAGAATTGGTCAACTTGTTGCGCAACGAATGCAAGCTTTCGGAATGAAAGTAATTGCATATGATCCATATTTACAGCCTTCAAGAGCCGCGCAATTAGGTGTGGATCTAGTCTCTTTAGATCAGTTGTTAGCTGAATCAGATTTCATAACAATTCATCTGCCAAAGACAAAAGAAACTGCAAACCTCATAGGCGTAGAAGCTTTGAAAAAAGTTAAACCTTCAGTACGCATAATCAATGCAGCGCGAGGTGGAGTTTTAGATGAAGCCGCTCTTTACGAAGCCCTAACTCAAGGTCGAGTTGCTGGAGCAGGTTTAGATGTATTCGCAACCGAACCATGTGTTGATTCGCCACTTTTCAAATTAGAAAATGTAGTAGCAACTCCACACCTTGGCGCTTCAACCGATGAAGCTCAAGAGCGAGCAGGAATTGCAGTTGCGGTATCTGTTCGAAAAGCATTGGCCGGCGAATTAGTTCCAGATGCTGTAAATGTAAAAGGTGGAGAGATTCACGAAGAAATCCGACCAGCGCTTCCGCTTGTCGAAAAATTGGCGCAGGTTGCAACTTCACTCGCCGATGAACTCCCAGTTTCTATTGAAGTTATCGTCCGTGGTGAAGTCAGTGAGTATGACTGCTCGGTTCTTGCTACATCTGCGTTAAAAGGTGCACTTGTTGCAACTGGAGCTGAAGATGTCACATATGTAAATGCACCTGGACTAGCTCAGGAACGAGGATTCTCATCTTCAATCCTCACAGACCCGGTTAGCCCTGAATATCGAAATATGATTTCGTTAAAAGCTGCTTTTGGTAACGGAATTCATTTAACCGTTGATGGAACATTGATGGGAATTAAGAAATCAGAAAAAATTATTGCAGTTGATAACTTTGATTTGGACTTACAGCCAACCGATTATCTGCTTTTCTTGAAGTACACAGATCGACCTGGAGTTGTTGGCATAGTTGGAGAGAGTCTTGGCAAAGAAAAAATAAATATTGCCAGCATGCAAGTCGCAAGAAGTGCGGCGGGCGGCGAAGCGCTAATGGTTATCACAGTTGACTCGGCTATTCCGCAAGAATTAGTTACGAAAGTCGGTTCTGCAACCGGAGCCACCTTAGCGAGAACGGTATCTCTACGATCATGAAAAAGATAAAACTTGCAGTAATCGCTGGCGACGGAATCGGACCAGAAGTTGTCGAGCAAGGATTACGCATTCTTGATGCGGTCAGCTCAAAGTATGGATTTTCAATTGAAAAGAAGGAATTTGAACTGGGAGCAAAGTATTGGCATAAAACTGGAGAAACATTGCCAGATACAACGCTCGAAGAATTAAAGAATTTTGATGTAATTCTCTTGGGCGCTGTTGGTGATCCTTCTGTCCCCAGTGGAGTCTTGGAACGCGGATTGCTATTGAAGCTTAGATTTGCATTTGATCAATATATAAATCTGCGACCAGCCAAACTTTATGGCGGAGTTAAGGGACCTCTCAAGACTGAATCTAAAATAGATTTTGTAGTTGTTAGAGAAGGTACCGAGGGGCCGTATGTTGGTGCTGGCGGCGTTCTAGCAGAAGGAACTCCATCGGAGATTGCGACAGAAGAGAGTTTAAATACGCGAAAAGGTGCCGAGCGAGTTATCCGCGATGCATTTGCTCGTGCCATGAAGCGACCAAGAAAGAAATTGACGCTGGTTCATAAAAATAATGTGTTAGTTCGCGCTGGTGGACTTTGGACTAGAACTTTTAATGAGATCGCTAAAGAGTTTCCGGAAGTTCAAACCGATTATTTACATGTTGATGCGGCTTCGATGTTTTTTGTAACTAATCCAGATCGCTTCGATGTGGTAGTTACCGATAATTTATTTGGTGATATTTTGACTGATATCGCCGCAGCTATCTGTGGCGGAATTGGTTTAGCCGCTTCTGGAAATATAAATCCAGAAGGTAAATTCCCTTCAATGTTTGAACCAGTTCATGGCTCAGCTCCAGATATTGCTGGAAAAGGAATTGCAGATCCAACTGCGACCGTTATGTCAGTTGCCATGATGCTCCGTCATTTAGGAGAAGATTCTGCAGCTTCGGATATTGAGCGGGCAGTAGAACTAGATCTTGCGAATAGAGGAGATTCTAAGCGGAGCACTTCGCAAATCGGTGATTCCTTATTGGAGGCGGTAAAGTGAAAATAAACTTAAAGCCAAATGCCAATTTAGTTGAGGATTCTCTCCGTGAAAAATATGTCGCTGAACCCGGATTCGGCAAATACTTCACCGATCATATGGTCACTGCTGAATGGAATCAGGATTCAGGTTGGAACGATGCAGAAGTCCGCGCTTATGGACCTATTTCATTAGATCCTGCTGCGATGGTATTTCATTACGGTCAAGAAATATTTGAAGGAATGAAGGCCTATCGCCAACCAGATGGCTCGATTTCACTATTTCGTCCTGATGCAAATGGTTCAAGATTTAACCGAAGTGCAGCAAGAATTGCGCTACCAGAAATTCCAATTGCGGATTTTGTCTCTTGCGTAGAAGCGTTAGTTCAACAAGATGCCAAGTGGGTTCCTAGCAAGATTGGTGAGTCTCTTTACTTGCGTCCGTTTATGATTGCGACAGAAGTTGGATTAGGCGTTAGACCATCTAATAAAGCGTTATTTGCGGTAATTGCAACTCCAGCAGCCGCGTACTTCAATGCCGCAAAAGCCGTAACGGTTTGGATCTCAACCGAGTATGTAAGGGCTGCTCTTGGCGGTACTGGTGAAGCAAAGTGCGGTGGCAACTATGCAGCATCTTTGTTAGCGCAACAGCAAGCTGCAAAAGAAGGTTGCGACCAAGTCGTTTGGTTAGATGCAAAAGAACGTCGCTGGGTTGAAGAAATGGGCGGTATGAATCTTTATTTTGTTAAAGGCAAAGGTAAAGATGCAACAATCTTTACACCTAAGCTAACTGGAACCTTGCTTGCTGGAATAACTAGAGATTCAATTTTGACTGCTGCCAAAGATCTCGGTTACAAAACTGAAGAGGGCATGATAAATATTGATGAATGGCGCGATGGAGTTGCATCCGGTGAAATCTCGGAGATTTTTGCATGCGGCACGGCTGCAGTAATTGCGCCTATCGGAACAGCAAAAAGCGCCCAAGGAACTTGGGTAACTGGTGATGGAAATCCAGGTCCGATTACTATGGAGATTAGAAATCATCTTCTAGGAATACAGCATGGGACAATTGCTGACAAACATGGATGGATGCGAAAGGTCTGTTAGTGACTATCTCTGATTCATTTCATGTATACGACACCACATTGCGTGATGGCGCTCAGCAAGAAGGCTTAAATCTCTCGGTTCATGACAAGTTGACTATCGCGCGTCACCTTGATGATTTAGGTGTCGGTTTTATTGAAGGTGGTTGGCCTGGAGCTAATCCAAAAGATACGGAATTTTTTAAATTGGCTAAGAAAGAATTGAAACTTAAAAATGCAACATTTGTTGCCTTTGGTGCCACAAGAAGGCCCAATGTAAAACCAAGCGAAGATGCATTATTACTTGCGTTAGCCGAATCCGGCGCGCCAGCAGTAACGCTTGTTGCAAAATCTCATGATCGACATGTTGAGCTGGCTTTACGCACAACGCTTTCAGAGAACTTGGCGATGATTAAGGATTCAATCGAATTCTTGAGAGCGGGTGGACAGCGAGTATTCCTGGATGCGGAACATTTTTTCGATGGATATCGCTCAAATGCAAGTTACGCCCTCGAAGTTGTGCGAGTAGCTGTCGAAGCCGGGGCAGATGTAGTCGCACTATGTGACACAAATGGCGGTATGTTGCCAGACGAACTATCTCAAGTGGTGCATGAAGTTCTTGAAAAAAGTTCAGCTCGATTAGGTATTCATTGTCATAACGACACTGGTTGTGCGATTGCAAATTCGCTAGCTGCAGTGGCGGCAGGAGCTACTCATGTTCAAGGAACGATAAATGGTTATGGCGAACGTACGGGAAATGCAGATTTAGTCTCAATAATTGCAAACCTTCAATTGAAGAAGAATCAACAGGTTCTGCCCGAAGGTAAATTAGAAGAAGCATTTCGAATCTCTCACGCGGTTGCAGAAGTAACAAATGTTTCGCCAAGTGCAAGACAACCATATGTCGGTGTATCAGCATTTGCACATAAAGCAGGTCTGCATGCATCTGCAATTAAAGTAGATCCTGCGCTTTACCAACATGAAGATCCCGAGAGAGTCGGCAACGATATGCGAATGTTGGTATCCGATATGGCGGGAAGGGCTTCTATCGAACTTAAATCACAAGAACTTGGAATTGATATAGGCAATGACAAGAACGTGACATCGCGAATAGTTGAGCGGGTAAAGGAGCTTGAAGCCAGAGGATTTACTTTCGAAGCCGCAGATGCTTCTTTTGAACTACTCCTTCGCGAAGAAGTTGAAGGAAAACGTCCTAAGTATTTTACGATTGAAAAATGGGAGACAACTGTTGATCAAAACGCTGATCACACAGTGACGTCTCGTGCTGAAGTTGTTGTAAATGTGCGAGGAAAACGAATTGAATCAAGCGGTACCGGAAATGGACCTGTGAATGCAATCGACAATGCTCTACGTAATGGGCTCGAAAGTATGTTTCCAGAACTTAAAGGTCTTGAGCTGACGGATTACAAAGTCCGCATTCTGGAGGGACGACTTGGCACCGGCGCGGTTACGCGAGTCTTGGTAGAAACGAGCGATGGCGTTGGGGAATGGAACACTGTTGGTGTTCACGAAAATGTTATAGCCGCATCGGCTATGGCGTTAGAAGATGCCTTGACCTATGGTCTGCTCCGTAAAGGTGCAAAACCAGAGTAGGAGCGATGATGACGAGCGCGGTTCGAAGAGGCGCAAAAATTAGCGCAGATGAAGGTAGCGAATGGCTCAAAATGCGAATGGTGCATTTAGGAATTACTGGATTAGATGAGTTACACCAAAGAAGTGGAATAGATAAGGGTTCAATCTCAAGATATTTTCGCCAAGAGCGAATCCCTGGTGTTGATGTTATAGCTCCGCTATGTAAAGCCCTTGAAGTTTCTCCCGAGACTTTATTAGTTGCACTTGGTGCTATTGAAAAAAGATTTCGCTAAGTTCTTGCTCTAATTATCAATGAATCGCCCTCTCTTATGAAGGTGCGTGGAAAGTCATCATCTGACCAGAGTCGATGAATGTGGGC